>ERZ795050.1151-NODE-1151-length-35777-cov-5.855663_pt1 | contig 35777 bp, 29 predicted proteins | sample MGYA00375134_ERZ795050 | MGnify/ENA primary metagenome ERZ795050 (study PRJEB30179, sample SAMN05720221) | activated sludge metagenome | isolation source: Anaerobic digester | place: Japan | collected 2015-05-26 ... | reverse complement strand
ATGGGCGATCCGGAAATAGTACTTCAAAAACATGCAATTATTCTTAAAGATGCGCTTTTACAGGGTGAAAAAAAGACAATAATAATTCCTGTAGACAATCACGGGAATATGCTTATCAATTGGCCTAAAAAAACATATAGAAACAGCTTTGACCATATTTCTGCAATTGAATTGCTTGCACTAACTGATACCGAAGAGCAGATTTTTTCTATTTTACAAAAATTAAAAACAAGCAAACTCTGGACATACTGCAGTCTTGGATACCAGCCGATTGATGAAGCATTGAATGCATATACTGCAATGCTTACCTCAAAAACAATCGCATTAGAAACAGGTGAACAGTCTGCAAAAGAACAGTGGATTACTGACCGTAATCAATTTTTTAGGATTCTTGATCAATTTATACAGGCACAGTATGGCAGTGAAATTGTTTCTGTCATTGATACACTACAAGCGCCATTGTCTGTCAAACAAACGCTCAAAGACGATGGTGTTGCGCTCAATGCCCTTTTTACGGATCTTGCCTCTACTGTAAAAGCCTTTCACGAAAGCTACACTGCAGTTATAAAAAGACTTGCGAATAAATTTTGTATTGTTGGCTGGTCAGCAACAGGAACCACCGATATTGGCATAAATCCTTTTGAAGAAAAATATATAAATATTGGCACACACGCAGCCGTCGTTAATACTATTTTAAATAACAAATTTCTTGTTGAAGGACCCAGTTGGCTCAGTGCATTACTCTGTATCATTTTAAGCATAGTAATTGTTCTGGTTATTTCACTTCTTACCGATCATCCTGCTTTAAGAATAATCTCCGGAATAGTTTATATAGCTATTTGTTTTATCGTAGTTTATTTTATTTTCCTAATAACCGGAACATTTATTAAGTTTGTAGCGCCAGCTTTAAGCATACTCATTTCCTACCTTTCTGCAATTCTTATTTCGATTATATTTAGCGAGCGTGAAAAAAGTTTTATAAAAAAAGCTTTTGGTACATACTTATCCAAAGACATTATTAAAGAAATCATTGGAAATCCTGCATTGTTAAAATTGGGTGGAGAACAAAAATATATTACAGCATTGTTTACTGATGTTAAAGGCTTTTCGACCATTTCAGAACAGCTCAGTCCAGAACAGCTTGTATTTTTACTGAATATTTATCTTTCACGCATGAGCGATATTATTCTTGCCAATCAGGGAACAATTGATAAATTTGAGGGAGATGCAATCATTTCCTTTTTTGGAGCGCCTGTCTGGAATGAGAACCATGCACGCAATGCATGTATTTCTGCAATAAGAATGAAACAGGCCGAGAGTGAACTTAACGAGAAAATACTTGCAGAAAAGCTTTCTCCAAATCCTCTGTTAACCAGAATTGGAATTAATACTGGTGATATGGTTGTCGGAAACATGGGTACTGAACAAAAAATGAATTACACCATTATGGGAAATGCTGTCAATCTGGCATCGCGTCTGGAAGGAGTGAATAAACAATACGGGAGCTGGATTCTTATCAGTGAAGAAACGTATAAGAATGCAGGTGACGGCTTTGTTGTTCGTGTTTTCGATAGAGTTCGTGTCGTTGGCATATCTACCCCTATTCAGCTCTATGAGCTCGTTGGCATTGAAAGCGAGATGTCTTCGGAGGATATAAGTTTTATTCAACAGTTTAATCAAGCTCATGAACTGTTTGAACAAAAATTATACGAAGAAAGCCAAAAAGCCTTTAGCGCACTGCTCAAAATCAAAGCAGATGATGCACCTGCAAAAACATTTTTATCTCGATGCGATAACTTTATAAAAAACCCACCCCGAAAAGACTGGGATGGAGTATTCAATTTAACGGAAAAATAAAATTATTCGTGAAGCTACATGAACAGAGATTTTGGATTTATTATGGTTTCTGTCCAGCTATTTTTTCTCGTATGATTGTATAGCAATATGTAGCAAACAAGAGTCCTATAACTCCTATTGATATATATAAAAATATCCATTTTGTTGCTGTCAGAGTGCTAGCAAGCAAAGCACTCGTTTTACCAACCCCTTGCAACATTATGTACGATACAGTGATATTCTCTGCTATATCTAAAATGCCTGTCAACAAAGGCAGTATATAAATAACCATGAGCCATTTTGGTTGTTTAAGTCTTTTAATAAAAAATGCGCATACTGTAAGCAAAAGCAATACATATAAAATGGGAAATGCAAGGTCGAATGTAAACGCATTGCTAACATATAATTTTCTCTGTTCGGGGCTATACCACTGATATTTTTCTAAAACAGAATCAGGACTGTAATAAAGATTAGTATCAAACGCAGCAAACTCAGGAACAGGCTCATTAAAAGCAAGCTTCCAGCTAAAAGAAGCAATAATCACAAAAATAATTAGCATGAGCAGAGACGGGATAAGCATCTTTGAAAGAAAATTTGTTATTCGAGACATGTTTCAAATATAGAATAGTACATGTAGCCTGTCAAATCTAATTATTATTTTGTTTCAATTTTTCAATGTAATTTATAAGCTTATTAAGTGAAACCGGTTTAGGAAACACTACACTTTCTGAGATGGACTCAAGTTTGCTAAGCATTTCGCACGAAGTATAACCTGTTGTAAAAACTATCATTGCTTTTGAAAATTTTCTTATCTCTCTTGCAACATCAATGCCACTCATCATTCCTGCAAGTAAAATATCAAGAATAATAATTTCAGGCTCTTTTTCTTGTACTAAACGAATGCCTTTATCACCTTCAGCTTCAATCCCAAGACAGATGTGGCCTGCAGATTCCAAACACCGCTGCATATGTAAAGCAATTAAATACTCATCTTCTATAATAACAAATGTCATATTACACCTTATACCCGTAATGAGTACCGTATAAGAGCAAATTCTATCTGGACAGTAGTGCCATTAATAATAGAAGCTTTGCCAATTAACTGTTTTTCTAGAAGATCAATAATTAGTTTCATTCTATCACCATTAAAGAAATCCTTGCTTTCTAATTTATTACCACCCCCACAACAAGTAATTGTGAATAAACCAACTTCATTGCTGATTTTTTTATATTCTATTTCTATTCTAAGATATTCTTCATTAAAGGTTTTTTTTGGAAAATTTATCATACTGATTATCATCTCATAAAGTACAAAACCCAATGGCAACGCAATATCAAATAGCAGCTTATCTTCGATGATATGAGGACAGGTCAAATAAAATTTTCGCTTTGTATTATGCTGTACAAATAGGTCAATAAAACCATTAATAAATTCACTAATTCTTATTGAAGAAAAATCTTCAGAATTTTCAACCAATCCAAAAACAAGCGACATTATTGCGATATGGGCATCAATATTTTCTGCATACTGCAACACGGCATCATTTTTTGTATTCCATGCGTTAATATACAGTAACGAGGAAATTACAGCCATATTATTTCTTGATCTATGCAGGAGCTCATACAAATATATTTTATTTTTATCCAGAGCAGATTCAGTGTTTTTAACTAATGCAAGTGCCTCATTTAAATTATTATTTGCATTGAGCAATGCACTGGTCTTTCTATTTACCTGCTGTTTTAATAAAAGTGAAAAAAGTAAAAAAGCAATCATTAAAGCTACAACAATTGGAATGAGAATGATTAAATAGCGAGGAATATAAGAAATCGGTCTCTCATGAAGCCACCATGACAGTGATTTATAATATTCTGAACGAGGATCATTGAACATTCGAGTCAGTTCTCCATCTATTACTGTGAGTAACTCTTTATTTGTATTTTTTTTAACAGCAAAATGCAAAGTCGTTGTTTCAATAATAATAGGTGTTATTGCAAGTTTTTTATTGTTTTGTGTATATCCATAAAATCTACTCACTACAGCACCATCAGCATCACCGTTATCTACTGCACTAATAAGGTCATCATACGTTCCATAGCTCAATAGTTCTATTGATACTCCCAGTTTTGTCTGTATGTCTTTGCATAGTTCTTCCTGGATAGATCCTTTTAACACCGCAAGTTTTTTCCCCTCCAGATCTTTTAAATCATTATAGATGGTACCTGGCTTTACAGCTACCTGAATCCACGACAGTAATACCGGGATGTGCATAAAATCAAGAAAATTCTCACGTTCATGGGAATATGCTACATCGGGAAGGATATCAATAATTCCTCTTTCCAACTTATCTAAAAGCTCATTCCATGTGCCATATACATACATGAGATTCCATCGATTCTTTTTTGCTATTGCCTGTAAAATATCAATAAAAATTCCTTCGGGTTCACCAGTATAAGAAACATTTATTTTGGGCGGGTTTTTATAGACACCAACAATGATATTGTTTACATCATCAGCATATATACTGTTTTCAGAACTTATTAACGTGAAGATAGCTAGAAAAATACAAAGTAAACCTTTTTTTTCATCAGCAGATTTCTCCCTGAGACTATGCAATCTGCCCACATTTTAATTAAGTCTGCTTGAATCTGATACATATTTAAGTATAATGCACACATTTTTAAATTCAACAACCATGAGCTTGTTTCCTAATCCTTCTACTATCTATAATTGCAAATAATGGTTATACTTATCTCAATAGTCAGAACAATCATATTGTTCTGAAACAGATGGGAGCATTGCAATGAATTCAAACATAGCAGCTATCGAACAAGCATTTGGAAAACTTTACAGTATTGTACAAAAACTCAGAGCTCCAGATGGTTGCCCCTGGGACAGAGAACAGACACCTGAAACTATTAGAGGCAACCTTATTGAAGAAGCATATGAGCTCGTAGAAGCCATCAATGAAGGAAATCCAGAACATATCCAGGAAGAGCTTGGCGATATGTTTCTTTTACCGGTAATGTTTGCTGTAATGTATGATGAAGAGGGAGCTATTCAAACCACTCAAGTTCTCAATGGCATTACAGAAAAAATTATCAGGCGGCACCCTCATGTATTTGGCGACGCAGAAGCCAACACTCCCGATGAAGTTGTCAAACAGTGGAATGCAATAAAAGTATCTCAAGAAGGAAAACGAGAAAAAACATCCATGCTTGATACAGTAAAGCGAGGGCTTCCACCACTGGAACGGGCATATAAAATTCAGCAAGCTGCAGCTAAAGCAGGTTTTGACTGGCAAAGTGCTGATGGCGCATGGGAAAAAATGTTCGAAGAACTATCCGAAGCTCGCGAGGCATGCATCAAGCTGGAATGTGATACAAAAAACGGTAATGAAAATAATCAGGCTCAACTAGAAGAGGAATTGGGTGATTTGCTGTTTTCTCTCATCAATGTTGCCCGGAAACACCATGTTGACCCATCGCTTGCATTACAGCGAACGATAGACAAATTTTCATATCGTTTCCACTATGTCGAGCAACGAATGAAAGAAAAAGGTATTCCTATGGAGCAAAGTAACCTACATATAATGGACCAATTTTGGGAAGAAGCTAAACATTAATATATACGACGGCGCCTATATTTTCTTAAAGCAACAGCATATTTTTTAATAATGCTTATATCTTTTTGAAGCTTATCCATAGGAAGTCCAGGATATGGGCGGATAATTACATAGCGTGCCATATCTGGACTGTCGAACTGTTCATCAAAAGCATCGAGATACTGACTCCATTCTTCCTCATAGGTACAAAGACTGCGTGGTTCCCCCTGTGGAGTAATAAACCGAGAAGTTAGTATGCCAATGTAACCTTTGAGTTCGGTAAAAATATTCATAATTACATCAAAAGGCATCGTGAATAGAGGTTCCCATGCTAGTTTTACAAACTCATGACCTATTTCTTTGATGAGATATGAAGCACGACTGTAAGTATTTAACATTGATGCTGCATCGAGATTGTAACAGAGACAAATTCCTTTATCACCTGCTAGGTTACCTAACCGTTGACTGGTCTTAATAAACAGAGTCTCTTCTTTTGCAATATTGTGAGTTTCCTGAGGAGCCCAGACTCGAATTGTAGACGTTCCTAAAGCTGTTGCTGTTTCAAGAATTTTTTTAAAAATCGTTTCGTCATGCTGACAAACTCTAAAAAGCGTGCCATAGCTTGCAACGGAAAAACCAGAATAGAGTGTTGCTTTCATGTATTCACTGGCTTTTTCAGTATCACCCTCATCAATAAAACCATCTGACGTCCATTCAATTGCATCAACCTGAAGCCTTTGTGCAAGCTTCAGAATTTCATCGGGACTATAATCTATAAATGATGACGATGATAATGCAGTATGAATCATGCCCTTTCCTGATTGTCTACTATCTATATAACAATATCATGAATTACGAAAATCTACAAATATTTATTGAAAAATCCTTTTACTTCTCTGCCAGGTAAGGTTATACTAAAGCTGACATGTTACAGCTAGTTCAGGAAACGAACCACATTAAAATTGTTTATAATAATTGCACATTCTTCGTACATACACCCTGGAAACCGGCACTCAAGATTCTTGCAGCCAGGAATGAAAAACGCTACTTTATTCCAATACGTCATATTACAGCAGCACAAACTGATATTCGTAGCATTACACTAACCTGTGCAGGATTGATTGAAGTTGTAATCCAGGAAAAACAAGACGCGCTGCTCATAACATATCCAGTACTGCCAGCAGATACGGAAGCTGTTTTTGTTACCTGCATAACCAACAAAAATTTTTATATTATTGATATCTGGAAGCATAAAAAATTTACTGTAAAACGAAAATTCTCCCGCGAAATTCCAGGACCTTACATGTATAGCACAGGCACATTCATTGCAAGTGTACAAAAAGGCACAATAAAAATAAAAAAAACAGCTAAACATCTCACACTTAAAACACCTCCAGAAGGATTTGCTGTAGCCTGTGATGAAAACTTTTATCAATCGGCATCTACCATTCATAGCTTGATGTGTAAGCACACAGCAAACAATTTACCTCCAGTTGGAATTTATTTTCTTGGCGGCGGGGGCGATATTGCTTTATCATGTAAGGTTCAAACATTACTTGATGCACATATACCCGCTCAGGGTGTTATATTTGCAGACCTTTTTCCTGATTCATCGCTCACTCAATCTGCAGGGTTATCGCGTTATCCCGATCTCAAAGGAGAAACGTACTGTTATGCTCAGTCGGGTATGATACCAGGTGCATTACTGCCAATAGATCTAGAACTGGCAAATAAACAGACAACTATTCATTACTCACAAGAAATATTCAAAACGCTAAAAAATACAGGCATTGCATTATTAGGTTTACATTCGCGTTCATCAATGCCATACTTCTCACTTAAAGAATTAGCAGAATATGCTATGAAAAATGCAACCCAGAATAATTTCCCAGTTAGTTTCAGCTACGCTGAAACACTCCCAATACGACACACCTATCAATTATATTACCTCACCCCATCACAAACATCAATTCAGCGAATTACAATGCTGTGGAGGGCTTCATATGGTGCTTTTTCAATTATTACTCCAACTATAAAACTTGCTATGAATATATGGAATGATTGTTCTGCATTTATGATGGCTCTCGAATTTGCTGTTTTTACTCCTATACTGGTTCTTGATATTGATACTACATCGGAAAGAACAATTCCTTTTATGACTCAACTGCAAGGTAAAATCTTACAAACAATGCTTGAATTATACACACAACTAAAACCATATCACAATTTCTGTTTACAAAACTTAATAACTCATCAAGCTCCGGTTCACTATTTTCCACAATACATAAAAAAACAGGATTACTTTACAAATACATTCATGTATGGTCCTGATTTGCTCATTGGGCTCCGTTCCACCAGTCATCAAAAGCAACTAATGTTAAAACTTCCTGAAGGTACATGGATACATTTCTGGACAGGACTGCAATACGAGAGTGGCTCTGTAGTAATAAATGTTCCTCCGGGGTATCCAGCAATATTTTATAAGCCAGAAAGTAAATTTGCCGATTTATTTGATTCTATTAGAAGAACTGGAAAAGAAATCTAAAACATAGTAGATTTATGTACATGAAATTATTTTCCACCGCAATGGCAGTAATAGGCTCTTTGATAATTTCACTTGGTCTTGTCCTTCAGAAACGAGGAGTTGCATGGTTCAGGCATACAAACAAAAATTCTGCAGAATATAAACTATTAAGAAATATATGGTTCATCGGCTTTGTACTTAATAACTTGCTTTCTATATTCTATTATTTTGCACTCAAAGGCTTGAGTGCTTCTGTTGTAGGCGCTATGATGGGTTTAAATATTATTTTTAGCGCTCTATTTTCCAGGTTAATCCTAAAGGAACACCTGTCAAAAACTATTATAACCCTCTCACTAATACTGGTCTTCTTTATTGCACTAGCAAACCTGACAAGCGCTGAAGAAACGACAACTGCTGTCCCAGCTGCATTTGAAATTTATCTTTTTTTTATATTACCATTTTGTATAACTACACTTGCACAATTGCTAAAAAAAACAGCAATTATTAAAGGTGAACTCTATGCCATTCTTTTTGCAGCATCTGCAGGATCACTTGAAGGATTTATTATTATACTTATTAAAGCGCTTCAGGCAAGTAAAGGCAGTAATCCGCTTTTGTACTTTAGTTCCCCATACTTATATTTCTATATTCTAGCCAGCGTTTCGCTTATTATGTTTATGCAAGTTGCATATTCTCATGGACGCATGACAAGAACGGGTCCAGTACTATGGGCTATGCAAATTCTCTATCCGGTAATAATATCATATATTAGTTTTAAAACGCAATTTATTCCTTTACAAACAACTGCATTTGCTGGAATTATATTGTGCATCATTCTTATTCAGTTTAAAAAGACGTAAATAAATACTACTAGTTAACTATTTTTAACAAGAATAATAAACCATTCATATCTATATAAGAGTTTTATTATTGAATTAATCGCTTAGTTTTTCGCGTATTACTGCTGCAATTTCTTCTTTAGGTTTTCCTAAAGCACAAGCAATCTCATCCTGCAATAGATTGAGTGCCGCTTCATACAGTTTTCGCTCAAGGATTGGAAGCTCTTTAACTTTAGAACGAAAATATAACGAACGAACAACAGTGCTTATATCGAATATCGATCCCTTTTTCAAAAGGTCAAGATTCATTTGATAACGGAGTTTCCAGTCTGTTGGAGCTGTTGTATGCTGCTCTGTTATATACTGCAGTGCTTTTTCTGCATCCTGCTTGCTTACAATCGGACGAATACCTAATTCATCGGCCTTATCAACCGGTACAAGCACAGTCATATCAGAAAAATGGAGATAAATCACATAGTAAAGGAATTTATTTTCTCTGAATTCCTTCTCAACGATATCAGTTATCTTGCCTACACCCTGGCTTGGATATACGATTTGTTCATTGATTTTATACTTGCAATTCCGTGCTTTACTCATTGTAGCACCATTATATGATGAAAAATTAAAAAAGTCAAAGGTATGAATCGTGCTAAATTCAGTATTTGACAGATAATAGTTTTATAGGCAATACTATTTAAAATTCAATAAAAGGAGTATCTTAACTTATGGAAATCATTAACACAAACACTGCACCAGCAGCCATTGGACCGTACTCACAGGCTATTAAAATTAAAGCAGGAAACCTCCTCTTTTGTTCAGGACAGCTGGGCATAAATCCTATGACTGGGATTATTGAAGGCGATGTCGTGGCACAGGCGAAACAAGCTCTCGAAAACCTTAAAGCAATTGCAGCAGCTGCCGGAACATCACTCGAACAGGCTGTAAAAACAACTATTTTTCTTACTGATATGAATGACTTTCCCAAAGTCAATGAAGTCTATGCTACATATTTCCCTCACAACAAACCAGCTCGTTCTACTATTGCAGTTTCAGCGCTTCCGAAACAAGGATTAGTAGAAATTGAAGCAGTTATACTCTGTCCATGAGGAATAGTATGTTTGATGAAATTATTGACAGGAAACCTTTTAACAGCATCAAATGGAGCTACCTTGATTCCTGTGGTGACAGCAGTGAGTCGATTCTTCCAATGTGGATAGCAGACCTTGATCTTCCAGTACATGAAAATATTTTTAATGCAATCATCAGGCGTGCACAACATCCAATTTACGGATATGCCGGACTTCCTGAATACTATTACTCATCATTTATACGGTGGATGAAAAACAGGCATCAGACAATAGTTCAAAAGGAATGGATTGCGTTTTCGCCCGGGATCGTACCTGCACTTTCTAACATAATCAGGAAATTTTCTCATCCCGATGATGGTATTGTTATTATGCCTCCAGTGTACCATCCATTTAAAATGGTTATTGAAAAAAACGGCAGAACGGTACGGGAAGCTCCTCTCATAAATACCAATGGCTCTTACACAATTGATTTTGACAAACTGGAACAAGTTTCAAAAGGAGCACGTATCATAATACTATGCTCACCACATAATCCTGTAGGTAGAGTGTGGACAGAACTTGAGCTCAAATCCATTGCAGATATTGCCTGTAGTCATGATCTCATTGTGGTATCTGATGAAATTCATGGCGATATTGTTTTTTCACCGAATAAGCAAATCCCACTGTTTAAAGCAGATGCTCGGTTTATGGACAGAACGATATCATGCTGGGCGCCTAGCAAAACCTTTAATATCCCTGGTTTGCAAACATCATACATTATTATACCCGATAAATATTTTATGGAAATGTACAGGGAAGAACTAGAAGCTTCAGGATTAGGTGTTCCTAACTGCTTTGGTCCCGATGCTGCAGCTGCAGCATATGAACACGGCTCGAGCTGGCTTGATACACTCCTCGAATTTTTAAAAGCAAACCATGAATACGTGCGTTCCTATCTTGCTCAACACATACCAGAAATTACTGTAAGCCCTGCTCAGGGTACCTATTTAGCCTGGCTTGATTTCCGGGCATTAAATATTACTGAAAATTTACATGACTTTCTCATACATAAGGCAGGCCTCTGGTTGGATGCGGGTTCACGTTTTGGAACCGGTGGTACCGGCTTCATGAGAATGAACATAGGATGCCCAAGACAGGTATTAGATAAAGCACTTCATCAGTTAAAACAAGCAATAAAAGAAAGATAATGTATCAAGGAGTAACCATGCAGTATTTTTCAAACTATCAAGATGAAAATGGAGTAAATAACAAAACCGAAACACTACAACCAGCAAATACTGATAATCGCAATATAAATGATAAAAAAAAGAAAAAAGGATTCCTTCATAGGCTTTTCGTAACAGTAATACTTTTATTTTCACTACTTATACTCTGTATAGGCATATTGATGCTCATTGGTATTATTGATAAAAAACCTATCGCAGCAGTTACTCCTGATAATTTTTCTATGCATGTCTATGTTGATAATGTCTACAAGCTGATTCAGACTTCTCTCGACACAAAGGCTGTTGACATGATTCTTGCAGGTGCGTCGTTAGGCACTATAAGAAGTGCACTGCAGGATCTTAAAAAGCAGCCATTTATTCACTCAAAATATTTTAAGATGCTCGCAAATTTTCCTGTTTATGCATCGGTCTATGCAGATAATTCATTCCTTATTGTTGCAGATTTAGGAATCCGCTCTGGATTTACAAGGCTTATTCCATTATTCCTGCCACTCGTGCAAAATAAAATACCAGAACTAAAGAAAATAGATGAAGAAAATATTTCATACTTTGTTTTTGAATCAAATACCAATCCAATATTTTTCTATTTTGATAAAAATTTAATTATAGGCTCTAACAGTAAAAAGCTTCTCAAAACCGCTGTCTTAAATAATCACAATTCGGAATTAGTAAAAAATATTATTGCCAATAAACCCTTTGGTTTATTTAGCATTTCTGTTAGAGCAAATGAACTCTCAAGCATGATCTCTGCATCCAATGACCCAATACTTGAAAAAATTTTTGATTACACTTCATTTTCTGATATAATAACAATTAATTTTAACTTGAATAATGAAGGCCTCTATATTAGTACAAATATTCCCTTCAATAAAGATGCTCAAGGAAGCATGAAGCCTATTTTATACAGACACTCAAAAGTGCCTGGATTTTTAAACTATCTCCCTGATACATGTGTATACAGTACAGTTTTTTCAGCTGGAACACCGCAGGAACTCTGGCAAGCTGCTGCTGATTTACTTTCACCAGCTATTATAAATTCAAAACAAAAAGCAGATACTGCTATGTCTCTGCTATTAGGATTTAATAGCGATGAACTCTTATTCTCGTGGACTGGCAATGAATTTGGAATGTTTTCTCTGGCAGAATCTGTTGATCATGTATTTTTTATAAAAATTGCTGATGAGAAAAAGCGTAAAAATGTATTTGAAAAAGTATTTAGCAATTTTTTTATCGATGAAAAAAGTAATATCATGATAGATGGAATTCGTATGACTCGAATAGAATTCCCTGACTATCTACGGGCTTTACTTGAACAGTTTAAGGTTACTCTTATTGAACCATATTTTGTAGTATACAATAATTATCTTTTGCTTTCATCTTCTGCTGAAACGTTAGCTAAAATTATAACAAAACACAACAATAATACTACGCTGACTAAAAGTGAAAGCTGGAACATGCTCCCACTGGGTAACAGCGATAGTATGATTTTTGTTTTTTATAATTTGAATTATACAACTCCAGCGCTGTTTCGTTCTTTCCCACCTGTTATTCAAAGTATTCTTAAATTGTATCGCCTGGGCACCATGAAAATTTCATCTTCTGGTATTGCATTACAGTGTGCTATATCAGCAATACCTATTCAGCAGGAAGGACTCGCTGAACTTGAGGGCTTTCCTATAGAGACGGGTAAAAATCCAGAAAATTCAATCGATGGAGGCTTAAACAATCGCGGCAAACCATTTCTTATCTGGACGAGTGACACTACCATAGTAAGCATAAACCTGCTAACAAAAGAACAATACACGTTCAATGCAGGAAGGACTGTTTATATAACTGTAGAAAAATCAGGAACAACCATTAAAACTATTTGGGCTATAACTGACAATGGAACAATATATCAATTTAACGAAAAACTTGAAAAACAGGCGGAATTTGCTCTTACTACAAACAGTACCATATCTGTAAACCCATTCCATGCTGGTAAAAAATTATTTATTCCAGCAAGTTCAAATTTAATTGCAGTAGAACCAGATGGTAGTCAATCTTTATTTCCGGAGCTTCCCGGAAAAATAAAAAATTTACCAGCAGTATCACAAGATTGGATTGCAGTTGCACCGCGAACGTTTGAGGGTGAAATATATCTTTTTAATTACAATGGCACTATTGCTAACGGTTATCCTTTTATTACTAATGCATTACCGGCTTGTTCTCCATATATCATTGACAGCAATGGAAGCAACTATGTACTTGCGTGTACTGAAACCAAAGCAATTTATTGCATCGATGCCAACGGAGAACTAATGAGCGGTTATCCAGTAACATTAACAGGAAAGGTAATTGCAGGTCCGCGCTGGATACCTGATTGGAATGTGTATACTGTTATAACCGATGATAATGTGCTCTGGAAAATAAACCTTTCTGGATCGATTATCAGTTCAACACAACTGACAATTCAAACTGGGAAACCTGCTGACATATTTGTGCTCAACATTGACAAGAAAAACTCTTCTGAAATACTTGTTACCACAACAGGTAATGCGGTCTATGCCTATGACAACTCATTATTTTCTGTCCCTGGTTTTCCTATATCCGGTTATAGCAAGGTATTATTATTTGACGCTGATGGCAATGGCAGCATAGATATTATTACTATAGGCACCAATGGGGGTATCCATGCGTACTCATACTAACCATATACCATTCAGTATATTTATTATTTTAGTTACACTCATCACATTTTTTTCAGGATGTTCAACACTTCCTTCTGATGTTCAGTTTACAACCGAATTGAGTAGTCAATACGCAAACCTTCAAGAACTAATAGCACAGGCTTCCACGATTCGCCTTAAAGCCGACATTAAAGCTGCAACACAAATTCAAAAAGAAATACAAAAAGCTATAAAAAACTCACAGAGCGAATCGGTTTTACTTGCAAGTCTATATGCACTATTGGGACAAATGCAATCCATAGCTGGTGACACAAAAAGTGCAGAATTCAGCTTAAAACAGTCCCGTGCATATAATCCAGGTTGCGAAGATAGTTTTATTTTAGAAATGCTATTACAAAAAGATACTGCTGAAAAGATTACTATCATAAACCAAGGAATTACCAGAGCCGATACATCTCAGCGGCTCAGGTGTGAATTAGGAATATTGCTTTTTAATTCCGGTGATTATGCAGGCGCGCTTGCACAATTTGATTCAGCTATTCCATTTTTGCCAGAATCACTTGCCAACCTATACCTGCCATTTCGCAATAAAACTCATGAATACCTGCAGGCAGGAGTTAAACCAAACCAGATAATTTCAGAACAATTTACAATTGAAAAAATGATTCTCATAACGCAATCCGAAACTACACTTCTTGTATGGTTTACAGGTTTAGAACGAAACGATGTAGGAGTTCTATTTGAACGGATGAAGGGTTCCGGATGGTTCCCGGACAATCCACTTAATCCAGATGCTCCCGTTCGCCGAAAAGATGCTGCTCTTTTCTTCTGGTATATTCTGACAAAAGGAGACTCAAGAAAACTTTATAAATATACAGAAAAATATAAACTGCAAATGAAGAGCCCAATTGAAGATATCCCTTACGATTCTCCCTGGTTTAACGCAGTTTTGGGCATTGTCGAAGAAGATATATTAAAACTTAAGGATGGGAAATTTTTTGAACCAGATGTCGTGATGACAGAAATTGAGTTCAGAAAAGCTCTTCAATTAGTAATTAATTCCCTGTAGTATGTTTATTCGAGAGCTAACAACTGGTATCAATACTCTTAAAGGGATAAGCACTGAAACAGTAAAAAAATTTCATCGGCTTGGCATATATTCGCTTTCAGATCTTTGCTTATATAAACCACGCGCATATGAAGATTTACGCAATGAACGATTACTTAAAGATTTTGCAAACGGAAAAGTCTACTGTGAAATAGTTATTATCAGCCATCTCTGGTTTGGTAGATCAGGTAAAAAAATATTAAAACTCATTATTCAGGATACAAGTGGTACAAAAGCAGAACTTTTATGTTTTAACCGTGATTTTCTCGCAAAACAGTTCCCTCAAGGAAGTCATGCATGGCTGTATGGAGATTTCTCCTGGAAATATGGGATACTGCAAAGTTCAAATTTTAAATTGAAAACAATTGATACGTTGCCGCCCAAATGTATTGTGCCAATATATCCTTTAACCGCAGGTCTTTCAAATGATCGAATTTATAAAACTGTCTTAAAAGTACTTGAACAGTATTCTCCATTTGATGATGAGATTCCAGAAGCTATTCGTACAAAGCGAAATTTCCCTGACAAGACACAGGCAATTAAAAACCTGCATCAACCTGTATCACCAGAAGCAAGAGCACAAGCAATTGAGCGGCTCGGTTATGAAGAACTGTTTTACTTTGAGCTCCTTGTGCTGAGACGTTCTCTCCTTATAAAGGATGTTACTAAAGAAAGACAACCTTTACAGGAAATATTAACACGAGAGCTTACAAAACGTCTGCCATTTTCTTTAACTGCTGATCAGCTTAATGCTATTAAAGAAATAAAACAGGATTTAGAAAAACCATGGCCAATGACGCGCCTCTTGCAGGGCGATGTCGGATCGGGAAAAACTCTTGTATCCTTTTTTGCTATGCTCTTTGCTGTGGAGCGAGGAGAACAGGCTGCCCTCCTTTGCCCCACTGAGCTGCTTGCAAAACAACATGCAGAAACTGCAGCACATTTGCTGGAACCGCTCGGTGTGCGACTGGCATTATTCACGAGCTCTATTGATATAAAAGCCAGAAAGCTGCTCCTGGATGCACTTTCTAATGGTGAAATTGATATAGTTATTGGGACACATGCACTCTTTTCAGATAATGTATTCTACCGTAAACTTTCGCTTATTATTATCGATGAACAGCATCGCTTTGGCGTTCTGCAAAGACTTGCACTCTCGAGCAAAGGAGAAAAACCTGACATTTTATTAATGAGTGCAACCCCAATTCCTCGAACACTTGCACTGACTGTCTATGGTGACCTTGCAGTTTCTTCTATCACAACCATGCCGCCAGGCAGAAAACCAATTAAAACACATCTTGTTAAAACCGGAAATGAGCTAAAGGCATATGAATTTGTAAAAAAACAATTACTTATAGGAAAACAGGCTTATTTTATCTATCCGCTTATTGAAGAAAGCGAAACTGTTTCACTTAAAAATGCAACACAAATGTATAGCACATTAAGTAAATTTTTTGCGCCACTTAAAGGTGGACTCATTCATTCAAAAATGGATGAAACTAGCACCCAGAATACTATGGAAGCTTTTCGGCAAAACAGGTTGAGCTTTCTTGTTTCTACGAGCATTGTAGAAGTTGGGGTTGATGTTCCCAATGCAACATGCATGGTAATTGAACATGCTGAACGTTTTGGTCTTGCAGCCTTGCATCAGCTCCGCGGACGAATTGGCCGTGGCAATGATGAATCGTACTGTTTCCTTGTGTGGTCAGAACCGCTCACCGAAGAAGCAAAAAAAAGACTGACAGTAATGAAAAATACAACAGATGGTTTTGTTATTGCTGAAGAAGATCTTGCAATCAGAGGGCCTGGTGACATAACGGGAACAGCACAATCCGGACTTTTACAGTTTAATTTTGCAGATCCTATTCATAATACCCGGTTACTGGAATGGGCTCGAGAAGATGCCAGCGAGCTTCTTGCCGGTGATCCTGAGCTTACGGGTAAAGCAGGATCACTTGTGAAAACTGTACTTGCAAAAGCAAATCCTTTCATAGAATCTCTTACAGCACGAGCTTAATGAAAAAAGCCTTTAACACAAACAAAAAGTACATAATAAACTAACATAGACTTTTATCTATAATACTTGTCGCATAGTGTACAGGCACAGTATAATTTTATAATGCTTAGAATACCTCAAGGTTCGATTATACTTGCTCCTATGGTTGAACTCACTCACCGAGCGTTGCGAGAATTCATAGAAGCTCACTGGCCTGGTGCAGATTTCTACTGGACAGAAATGGCAAGTACAAAGAGCTTTTTAGCTCATGCACCATTTGAATCGTTCTATCTTGATACACAACCACACCCGCAAAAGACTATAATTCAGTGGTATTCAACCAATATGCCTGACATGATAGAGGCTGTAACACAACACTATGAAACAAGCGTTGCAAACGGTCAGGTCTGTGCTGGTTATGATATCAATTTTGCATGCTCTGCCCCGCATATCGAACGATCTGGTGGCGGCATTACCTGGATGAAAAAACCAGAGGCTGCTATAACAATGGTTCGTGAACTGCGGTCAGCACTTCCAGATATCCAGCTTACTGCTAAACTGCGTCTTGGATATGAGGAAGACTTTGAAAATCTCGTAGATTTTTGTATTGCATTAGCAGAAGCCGGTTTAGATGCTATTATTCTCCATCCACGATTTAAGCACGAAAAATTTAAGCTCCGAAATCACTGGGATATTCTTCATACAATAACAGCGGCAATAAAAATTCCAATTATTGGCAATGGCGATATAACGTCTTTTGAAAAAGCTCACCTTGCCTTTTCCACATATAAACTCCACAGTATCATGATTGGCAGAGAAGCAGTACGACGTCCCTGGATATTTTATTTAATAAAGAATAAAAGTACCAACAGCAATTTTTCAATGGACATTGAGCTAGAAACTGCCGCGCTTACCTATATTTCCTATGTGCAAAAATTCTTACCCGCAGCATTTCATCTTTCAAGAATAAAACGATTTTTCTTCTACTTCTGTGATAACCTTAAATTTGGTCATCACCTCCGATATGCTATACAGAATGCACAATCAATAGAATCTATTCAGGAACATATTAAAAGTTATTTTTGTGAAGTTCCTGAAGAAAGGATAAAATATGAAAAATAATTTACCATCACGTAAAAAATTAAACAAAACCATTGCAATCATTGGAGGTGGCGGTACAGGATGTGCTCTAGCATGGGATCTGTCATTGCGGGGCTTTTCTGTATTAGTTTTTGAAAAAGGTGAACTCACTTCAGGAACAACAGGGCGTCATCATGGTCAAATTCACTCAGGTGCTCGATATGCTGTTGGTGATAAAAATATTGCCCGTGAGTGTATGGAAGAAAGCATTCTGCTCAGAAAGCTTGTTCCTGAAGCTGTAGAATTTAATGGAGGTATCTTTCTAGCGCTTACTGATGAAGAAGCAGATTATACCGATACATTTATTGAAGCCTGTCATGAAGCAGGTATTCCTGCTCAAGAAATCAGTATTGAAAAAGCGCTACAGTTTGAACCGCTCATCAATCCTTACTGTAAACGATGTGTAACAGTTCCAGATGGTACCTTTGATGCGTTTCGTGTACCGCTTTCTTTTGCAGCAGGCGCACGGATGCTCGGTGCAGCGTTCTATTCCTTTCATGAAGTAGTGCAGCTCGATACTGTTGGAAACAAAATTATTTCATTGATAGTTACTACACCAGAGGGAAAGCAACAATCATTTGCAGCTGATTTTGTTATTAACGCAGGTGGTGCATGGGCTAAACAGATTGCTGCCCTTGCAAAAGTTCACGTTCCAGTTACGCCTGCGCCGGGAACCATGGTTGCAGTAAAAAATCGTTTTACCGATAAAGTTATCAGCAGGCTTGCTCCTCCCGGTGATGGAGACATCATTGTTCCGCAGCGTGAACTTTCTATTATTGGGAGCACGCAACGGGTTACGGATAACCCAGAAGGACTTTTACCGCTTCCCGAAGAAATATCATTTTTGCTTAAAAGGGCAACAGAACTCATTCCAGCATTTTCAAATGCGCCTATCCATGCAGCATGGTCTGCAGCACGTCCACTTGCAGGAGAGGGACTTACAGGAAGCGGACGTTCGCTCAGCAGGGATTTTATGATAGTTGATCATAGCGATGCAGGCATTACCAATTTTATCAGCCTCATCGGCGGCAAAGCAACGGTACTGCGAGCAATGGCAGAGAAGGCAGCAGATTATGCTTCAGAAAAACTTGGTGAACAAACATATTGTGAGACTCGCACAATTGTTCCTCCTTCATGGAGAAACTATTATACGTATAAGGACTAGATTATGATTACTGCTATAATTATTATTAACAATCGCCGCTATACAGTAGAGTGTTCTGAATCCAACACAGTGCTTGATGTGCTTGAGAGCATACGAAAAGAAAAAAAACTATCACTCCACTACCGACATTCCTGTCATCATGGTTCCTGTGGTACCTGTGGAGCTATAATCAATTGTATTGAAGGGCTCATGTGCCTGACAAAGATCAGTGATCTCATGCACGAAAGAAAAACTGCCTCGGGAAAAGATACGGTAGCTCCACAGTATGAAAACGGGAAACTCATTATTAACCTTGAACCACTGAAAAAAGCTACATATATTGCTGATATCGCAGTATATCCAGCTCAACTGTTTGAAAGCATTCCAGAAACAGCTTCATATAAGCGTTCTATAGAACGAGCCAATGCAAGCCAGCTTGAACCGGATAGCTCATATGATGAGCTCTACAAACAAATCTGTTCCGACTCTGCACAAACACAGGAACCGGTTCCTGACAAACATGTTTTTATGAAAAACAGTCTCATACGAAACAAACTTGAACTCTGTATTGAATGTGGTCTCTGTCTGTCAGCATGCCCTGAAGAGTTTAGAGGTCCAGCCGGACTTGCAGCTATACATACTGCACTTGCAAAAAACAAACCAGAAACAAGTACATACAGCAATTTGCTTGCACTCGCATATGCAGAAGATGGCATTGCACAATGTAAACGCCATTTTGCCTGCTCCCGTGTGTGCCCTCAAGGTGTTGCTCCTGGTAGACGCATACAGGAATTGCGGGCTATTGACAGCAAAAATAGTAATACTTGATTAACTTAAATTTTATTTTTATATATTTCAATTATCTTTGTACAGTCTCCAAATGCTCGAAATAAATCTCCCGATGTCCATTGTGGAGGGTTTTGAGGATTACCATAGTATGACCCAAGATACATGCCAGAATTGATAATTTTTCCAGTTTCATTTTGCCAGAGCGATGGTGTATGCAAATTCATTACCCCAATCGTTACTCCTTTACTAACACTTGCATGAAGATATTTGATTGTTCCATCATTATCGATTTCCAGGACAATTCCTGCATGCGTGAGAGGATCATTTCCAAAAACCCCATCTCCATTTTTGTCCCAAGTATTGTCCCAAAAAATCACATCACCAACGGCCGGGACTTTATCTTTTTTTAGCGCATCCCTTTCCTTAAGACTAAAGTAAAGTAAAGCTACTCCGTTCCCGGTATATTTATAAAAATCCTGTGCAATGTCGATACCAGCCCCCCAAAAAGCTGCACGGATAGTCCCAATACAGTCTATTGTAAATTTTTTCCCATTAACTTCAATGCCCTGAGTGTTATATTTTATTCCCATAAGGTTTTTAGCTGATGTAATAATTTTATTTCGATCTTCGGCAAAGGGAATTACATTCTGAGGTGTTTCCACAATTTCCGATTGGGACTGAAATTGTGCTATTTCACTCTGTTCCTGCAGCGTTTTACAGGATAAGGTCATAGTTAAAACTATTATCAATAAAATGAAAAAAATGGAACGATTAATTTGTTGCAAATTTACACATGACATACTTTTGCCCTTTTATAAAGGCTATATTATATCAATATCACGTTCTATGCCAAGTTTGTATGGCATCCATGCTGGGAAACCACAAATAAGAGTTCCCAAAATAGGAACAAGCAATCGTTTCATAGATTTTTTTATTTCTCCGCGCTCAACTGAACGATTATACATGCTTATAGCAATAGGAAGCTCAGCAATATGTAAACTTTCTAATATAAAAAATACTACTAAGCTAATTCTACTTAACAATTGAGCAGTATTATTTGCAGCATAAACAATACTCGCAGCAAGGAAACCCCAGGTAACTATGCCAGTAAAGACTCCTTTAAGAAACCAGCTTATTTTTTCCATGAGACAGGGAACAATTATACCAATTACCGATGCTAAAGCCATTGCATCCTCATTTGCGATAAGTTTTTTTTGTTCCTTTTTAGTATCAATTGGAGGAAGCGGCCATGCTACAAACGATTCGTTTTTTGAACCTAAAGCTTCTGGTATGGCATCCGGTTTTTCAGTAAATGGGAAATCTATATCGAGGCGCTTTCCCTGTTTTAATACCGAGACTCGTGCATGACGCTGTTCTACTATCGATTTTACAAGAAGCCAAAGCCTCTTATTTTGCACTGACAATATTTTACAGTGAGTTCTGCTCACTTTGTGTAAAATTGCGTGCGGAGCATTTGCGAGCGGCATACATCCGTCAACATACCAATTTCCTGCTTTACAAGCTGGTTTAGAGCAACTCCCAATAACAGCCTTTTTCCCCGGTAATTTTTGTATAGATTCCAGTGTATATGCTTTACCATTTTTATCAAACCACCACCGAACTCCAGATAAGAGGATCCCCCCGCCCAGTATGATAACTCCCGCCCGTTCAATCTGGTATCCTTCTGCCTCAAGCATTGCAAAACCAAGACGCGTCGATGCGACACAACCTCCCCTGCAAAAGCGCTCCATTGCACGTACATACTGAGGCTCAATTACTCCATGCTGCTTGATTTCTCTATCGATTGTTTCCAGAACATCCTGTGAGAAATGGTTTCCAAGACCATAGAGAACGGTAATTCCCGGGGCGATTTTTTGTACTCTTTCTGAAATGAGACTTGCATCAGCTTCCCTGAAATGAACAGGTGTGCTATCGCCTATTATTTTTACATTGCTTGATCCAAAACCAAGTTCATCGGCAATCGTTATCAATTTAATTGATTGAGGTTCAAAGCCCATTAGTTTTGTTGCTACTCTATCTGTTTCTACAGCATGATTTCCTGCCACTATCATTCGTGAATCTACAGGATATACAGGTCCAGGGCATTCTCCTTCTCCACCTACAACCCCATCTATTAAGACTACATCGGGCTTAAAAAGATATAACATCTCAACCAATTTTCTATCGATATTGTGATTATGTGCACGTTGTCTTAGATTGTATGGAATAACACCCATAGCATTTTTAAAACCCAATGTAACACCGGTATATAAATTTGTTTTTAATTTTGGTACCGATATATAGGCGTATTCACCTTTCACAACATGATCAAAAAGCTCTGGAATCAATATTTCTTTTTGAACCTCTGCATGGGGTAACACATAGCGTACTGCAGGTTGTTCTTCGAGAGCAATAAGACTACAATTTCGATATCGAGCTATTCTATCTACGCCTGCAAGTGTAAAGTTTGCACGTGTTGGAGCACCTCTTCCCGATGATTCGGCGATGATAACTGATGCGCTGTGAGCCTTTTCCTTAAGCCATACAATCAGAGCATCAAGGACACGAGGATCGGTTGTTTCAGGATAATATTTTTCTTTGGTACCTATATCATTATAAACGAGCACAAGATTTGGCTTGACAACAACTGGACGGTTTGCAAGTTTTTGCATAATATCCGTTTCGTTTGCAAGCGTATCCATTGCTGTAAAGACTGCGTGCTGTATTGCCTGTACCTCTTTCCGATTATTCCATGCTTGCGCTCCATAATCGCGTGGAAGTGTGACACACGACTCAAAGTAGTTATGTTCTGGCAGCCTTTCGATTACTACTGCATTGTGGCTCATAGTGTTTATTCCTTGGAAACACTTAATTTATTTAGGATTTTGCTAACCAGACCTTGTATTGGAACGTTTCTTCCTTTTAGCGGTCCTGACACAAGCGGCTCTTTACCATAAATTCTCGGGTGAACATATACCTGACCTGTTTCAATTCCTTGTTTTTCATTAAACGCTATTCGCATAGACTGAATTGATCTTCCGGCCTCGAGCCACTCCTCGGGACTCTTTTCTAATCCTGTTGCAGCATTGAGCCATTCAAAAATTGGCCAATGCTTGAGACCAGTAGTCACAGCAAACAGACACCCTCCTGCCGCATCAAGCACCTGCTTAAGTAGAGAAAATGCCAAAGCTTTTAGAGCTTCGCGTTCTGAATCTTCGTATTCCGATTTTTTGCTGTACGGTCCATGTATGGGTGGTGCCCAGGGAACAAAATCCCAGAGTTTCGAGACATTGTAATACACAGAAGCTGCAATGGTATGTCTTCCCGGAGTAGGGTCTGCCATGTATGCAACACCCATTAGTGGGTCATACCGTCCATCGTGCATGCCCGGCTCCTGTCCACCTGCATGGACTGCAAATTTTTCTGAACCTTTTCCTATTCGTTCTGCAGCCTTGCGAGAGCCATCGGCAAGTAAAGCACCAAAACCATCCCGAGCTATAATCTTCTTAAGCAAGGCAATAATTGCAGCACTATTACCCCATGTCAATTCAAGACCATCGGTATCTTCTTTGGTTATAATACCGTTTTCATAACATTCTATTGCAAACGCAATAACAGAACCAGCAGAGATAGTATCAAGTCCTGCTCTATTGCAGAGTTCGTTGCATATAAAAATTGTATCAAGGTCATCATTCATAAGGAGTGGACCAAAAGCACAGCATGTCTCATATTCTGGCTTATGGCTATGGTCGCCCTGGAGATTTAATCCTGTAATATCACAAATGCCGCCACAACCAATGACACAGGAATAGCAGCGGTATTTTTTTGTTTCACGTGCAATAATTCTATCAGGATTGAGTTTTTCAAATTTTTCCGGACCAAAATCTTTAACAGAGCCAGTCCAATTTTTTATTGGTGAATCTCCATTAACAACGCCAACAGTATTATTATAAGAAGTACCCCATTTCTTTAAAACCATAGCTGTTGCAGAACCGGGCACAGGAACAACAACAGGGAGCCCCAATGCTTTACCCATGTTTTTCAAGAACTTGCCTGTTGCAATTTTAGGCCACTGTGCTTTATTAATAAACTCAGCATATTGTTTTGAAAGCGTTTTAACTTTTTCAGGATTAGCTGTTTCAACCTTTTTGTTGCCGCTCAGAACGATTGCTTTGAGCTTTTTAGAACCCATGACCGCTCCAACGCCTGAGCGCGCAGCATATCTTCCACCATCATTTGAAATTCCTGAGATGAGTGATACATGTTCTGCAGCAGGACCAATTACTGCAACTGCTGGCAGTTTCTTTCCTTTCCATGAAGCAAGAATTGTTTTTTCTGTTTCTATTGCATCGAGACCCCAGAGATTTCCTGCAGGCTCCAATCTTGGACCATTTTCATCTGCAATAAATACAACAGGTTCCTCTGCTATACCTTTGAAAAAGATTCCATCCCACCCACATTGCTTTATAGCTGGAGAAAGATTCCCTCCACAGTTGGCATCTCCCCATCCTCCTGTAAGTGGTGATTTTGTACAGACCATCCAGCGCCCTGTCATAAGTGAACCTGTTGCAGTCAATGCACCGCTCATAAATGCAAGTACATTTTCTGGTCCTAAAGGATCAGCACCCGGTGGTATCATTGTATTAAGAAGATACGCTGCAAGTCCAACGCCACCGATATATGTTTCATATACATGAGAATCCACTGTTTCTTCTTGAAATGTTTTTTTTGCAAGATCGACAATTAACACCTTACCCATTACTGCATACATGGTATTTATTCTCCTACTATAAAATCAATGCTGGTTATAAAAACGATATCAGCAGAATCTTCAACTTCTGCAAGATTATCGCATACCAATAAAAATGCCCACATCTTTTGATTATCATTGTAAACAATTTTTACAAAAGCCTTTTTTGGCTTCCCATTGATTACAATGTTAGCTGTTATGTAATAATAATATGGATGCGCTTCGGTATTTAATTCCAATTCCTGATTTACTGCAAATTTTGTTATTTTTAATTTTCCTGAAGCAGCAACAATATTTTTTATAGCCTTTTTTACAAGTGCCTCAAATTGAGTATCTGCATTTTCACCTTGCAGAAGTGTATATACTTCAAAAGCATATAAATCTATTCCATCCAGAGAACTAAATAGATGCATTATCCCATCACTGCGCTGTTCTTCCTCGTACCAATTAGGATAATATAACGACAAACCTGCTGCTTCCAGTTCATAATATATAAATGGGTTATAATTAGAAAACTGCGTAATAGCATAAAGTTCTTCATCGAATGAGTTTCCTTCACCGTAACATTCTGAAAAAAGCGGTTCTGTTTCTCCATCTATAAAATAATCAAAGCTATTCTCTGAAAAATCACAGGCAATAAAATTGATATCTTCTCCTGTCATTGTAATAAAACTAGCACCGCTGTTGTCATAAAATTGACATGAGTCAAAAAACAAACTTTCAATATCTTCTGCATATAACGCAGTACCAAGATCATAGTTTTCATAAAAAGAAACCATATAAAAACCACAGTCGCTTGAATTTAAAACCTGAATAAGTCCATCGGTACAATGTGCTATATATCCCTCTGTAACATATATACTCTGAGAATTCTTTACGGTAATTCCTACTGCGCCAGAACCCTCAAAATTGCAATTATTCAGGGTCAATTCCTGTACTTCGTCAAGAAACAATACACCAGCCATACATGGACTTGTAACCGTATGGACCATGGTTACATCCTGTATAATGATATTACTAGATTTTTTTATTTTTATCACTTCGCAATATGCTGAATTGGCTGCAATTACTGCATTGTTGCCAATTATTTTAAGATTTTTTACATTTTGAATAACAAGTTCACGTGCATTGCCTTTAGTTTCCCACGCAATATACTGGTTAGTAGTTTTATATCCTTCCTCAAGATTATAAGTTCCAGTTTTAAGCTCAATAACTCTGTTTGGTCCTATTGCCTTAATAAAGTCTTTGACCGTTGAAACTGTAATGGTCTGCTGTGCCCACACAATTTGAAATAATACAAGCATACCGATAAAAACAATACTATGTTTCTTCATAACTTTCTCCCGACTTATTAAGCCATTCTAACTATCTAGTATATACTTTTCACAATAAAAGACAAGCATATAACACGGGAACTCTTCACTTGCACTTTCTTGTTGCTCATTATATTTTAGACAGTATACACTGTACTAGTATTCAAGGAACACTTGCTGTATAGAGGGAGGATCAAAAAATGAACGAAACAGTAATAATTCTAGCACCACAATTTGAAGAAGTAGAAGCAATAACTCCCATTGATTTTCTCCGGAGAGCTGGCATACGTGTTACCATTGCTGGACTTACAGAACGCACATTAACAAGCGCTCGAGGAGTCAGCTTGCTTACAGATGTAACGCTAGAGGAAATTGAAAATCAATATTTTGATGCTGTTATATTGCCTGGCGGGAGAGGAGCATGGACAATTGCAGAATCCGATCGTGCGTGTAATTTTATCCTTAAACACTATCAAAAAAATAAACTGCTTGCAGCAATATGTGCAGCTCCAGCAATAATATTAGGAAAAACATTAAAGATTCTTGGAAATAAAAATTTCACTTGCTATCCGGGTCTCGAGCGCGAAGCTGGATGTGGGAACTATAACAAGATGCAAGTCGTTCAAGATGGCAACTGCATTACAGCACAGGGACCGGGATCTGCTGCACAATTTGCTCTAGCAATAATTAAAGCTCTAGCTGGTAATGAAAAAGCTCTGGAAATAGCAAATGCAACGTTGCTTACCATAGATTTTTGAAACAGCTTGCTGCACCGAGCACTACAATTCTTGTAGTGCAACATATACGTTGATCTTTATTAGCTATTGTTTTTTTCACAAATTTCCACTACATATGGTTTGGACTTAAATATACTTGCTTTACCTAATAAAAAAACTATGGCAAAACCTACTAACAAACCAGAAACACCTAGCAGGTTTCCTGCCATTTCATTGTTAAAAAGAGATTTACCAGCAAAGTACCCTGCGAAAAGCAATCCAAGTGGAATTATCATAAATACAACCAACACCCACAGCGAAGCATTAGGAATTTCAATTACCGCTGTATCGCCTAAAGAACAGTTATGGCTATTCTTTAGTGCTGTAATTATTTTACCGAGAGATCCACAATTGTCTTTATTGCCGCAATTATGGCAGCCTTCATTCATCGTTATACTTATATCGACTGTGTCTGAATTAATTTTTATTATCGTACCAGTTTCACGCATGAAATTCCTCCTTACATTGTAACCGTATTCGTTCAATATGCAATGGTTTACCAGAATCGCTCAATTCAAGTATAATTCCCTGTAATTCTAAATCATTGTGCCAGCTTTTATGAATTACTGGAATTCCAAACCTGAAATTTTTTATCGCAATGTGCGGATTAGTTCCCAGCACACCAGTACTGCTTCCTGTTCGGCCACAACAGCTTATGTATGCTGTGCCTTGAGAAGATATTTTTTCATCACCAGTAAGTACTTTTGTGTGAGAACCAGCGAGCAATGCTGCCTTTCCATCGACATAGTGAGCAAAAGAAAGTTTTTCTGCTGTCATCGCTGCATGAAAATCAATCAAAATCACACAATCCTTGAGTTCCTGATAAATATTATCAAATGCAGTATAAGGACTGTCTGCATGAAACCTGCTAAAACCACGCTGCCCTATCAAATTTACAACAGCAACTTTAAGCTTTGAATTTCCAATCTCCTTGACTATCCAGCCTCTGCCGGGACCATCACCTGAAACATTTGCTGGTCTTAAAATCCAATTGCTCTTTTTTAACACCGGCACAATATCCAATTGTCGAAAGGCATGCTCCCCAAGACACAACACATCTACGCCAAGCTTATGAAGATAAAACGCATGAGTCTTACCAAGCCCCTGCCCATTAGTACAGCTATCAGCCTGCACAACTGTAAAATCAATCGAGTAATTTTTTATAACATCTTTAAGCATATATCGGAGTGTAAAAACTCCAGGAGAACCAACAGGCTCTCCTACCCATAGTATTTTTATAGACATAAATTATGGCCATCTTTTCTGCCTGAAGAGGGCTTACTTGTATTTGAACAAATCAACCTACATCCTTTCCTGATCTCGCACTGTGCTCTATTTCAAACCACACATGGAGACAAACCATTCTGTTTTTACCAGGTTAAACAATTCTGTTTCCACATGGTCAAACCATTCTGTTTCTACTTGCTCAGCACTATTGATTTTTATATTGTTCAATTTCATCGTGAACATATTCGAGAGCAACCCCAGCCTCTTTAAACATAGCCTCACTTTCAGCACCTTGGTGGTATTTGCTATAGCAGACCACTCGTTTAATACCACAATTGATAATCATCATAGCACAGGTTCTGCAAGGAGTCATTTTACAATACAGCGTTGAACCTTCAATCGCAACACCTTTCCGTGCTGCCTGACAGATGGCATTTTGCTCTGCATGTACCGTTCTAACACAATGAGTACTTACTGAACCATCTTCATGCACCATTTTTTTTAGCTGATGCCCAACCTCATCGCAGTGAGGCAAACCAGAAGGTGCACCGACATATCCAGTTGCGAGTATCTGGTTATCTTTTGCAATCACACAACCGGAGCGCCCCCTATCACAGGTTGCACGTTTTGCTATTGCCATGCAAACTTCCATAAAGTATTCATCCCAGGATGGACGTTTATAAGTTTCTTCTGGCATTGTATCATCCTTGTACTAAAATGATATTCTATGATAACCTTATACCGATTTTTAATCAATGATTTTCTAGACTATAGGAGTTCACGGCTTATGAAACGACTGGTACGAGCTTTTAGTATTTCAATTGCAATAATTTTGAGTATATCCTGTCATACTGCAGGTCTCAGCGATGGACTCTATGCTGAGTTAAATACCAACAAAGGAACCATAACCATTCAGCTTGAATATGAAAAAACACCGCTTACTGTTGCTAATTTCGTTGGACTTGCTGAAGGCACACTGCAGGTTACGGGGGGTGTTCACTTTTATGATGGTTTAACATTTCACCGCGTTGAACCAGGGTTTGTGATACAGGGAGGGGATCCCCGTGCTGATGGCACAGGCAGTGCTGGCTATCTATTCCCCGATGAAATTGTTCCCGATTTAAAACATGACGCACCTGGAGTAGTTGCAATGGCAAACAGCGGACCTAACACAAATGGTTCTCAATTTTATATCACGCTTGCAGCAGTCCCCCCGCTTGATGGCTACTACACAATTTTTGGAAAAGTTGTACGAGGCATGGATGTAGTAGAAAAAATTGAAAAAGGTGACACAATAAAAACTGTTACAATAAAACGAATTGGAGCAAAGGCAAAAGCATACAAAGCAACACAGGAATACTGGGATGACCTTTATGGCATGGCTGTCGCAAAATTGCGACAAAAGAGCGCAGAAGAACGACAGGCAGCACTTGAGCAGATGAAAAAACGATGGCCAAATCTAGCCGAAAATGAACGCGGTATATATTCTGCACTTATCAAAGAAGGAACAGGAGATCCAATTTATCGCGGGGTTCTTGCTCATATTGCATATAAAGCGATGCTCCCCAATGGCACTGTATTTGACCGATCAGAATTGAATGGCCCAGATTTTGTATTTGAAGTTGGATCCGGCCAGGTTATTCCCGGATGGGACATTGCTATGATTGGTATGAAAAAAGGCGAGAAACGCATAATTGCCATACCGCCGGAATTAGCATATGGTTCACAAGGCTATAAAAAAATAATTCCGCCCAATTCTTTTATTGTGCTGGAAATTGAAGTAAAAGATATTGAATGGTAAACTCTTTACGAACAGGCACCGCCCAGTGCCTGTTTTATAACCGTTTCAAACTCCTCAATAGTAAACGGCTTTGCCAATGTACAGTATACTCCAAAATGGCCAACAAGACTTCGTACAGAATCAGCTTCTGTTGAAACTCTTCCAGACATGAGGATAATTGGAATACCAGAGAATCGGCTATTAATATCAATAGCTAGCTCCATTCCACTCCTGTCTGGAAGCACCACATCAATGAGACAGAGGTCAGGTTTTACTGTTTCAAGTACTTCAATACATTCATCAGCACTTCCAGCACTTATTGTAGTATGTCCAAGCTTTTGCAGCATGAGAGTACATAATTCGCGTATACTCCATTCATCATCCACTAGCAGCACATTAGCCATAGGTTCCCCTTTACAAATTGCTCAACAGTAAGCAGCATCTCATACTATTGTTTCACTTTTCCAACCCAGACTTTTATTTTAATGTCCTAAAAATAATTTTCTACAATTTATAACGATTTTACCACTTACTTATGTTGACCTGCAAGCATTTTTTTTATACAATGCAAGCAATGCCGGGGTGGTGGAATGGTAGACACCAGGGACTTAAAATCCCTTACTGCGCAAGCGGTGTGCGAGTTCAAGTCTCGTCCCCGGCAGTTTTTATTTTACTTTAATATTAAAAACACCATCCCAGCTCTGTGGTGGCGGGTTTTTCTTATAGAGCCTGATGCGGTCAATAAATACTGCACTTGGCTCATCGGAAGTTTGATCATAAAGCTTTGTAAATATTTCAAGTGCACCATCCCAATCCCGACTATAATATTTTTTTATGCCAAGCTCAAAATACTTTTTTAAGGCTAGCTGCGCTTTTGTTGCTTGTTCAACAGTAGCCAACACTTCATAAATCCTTACTGGTATTGTTTTGCCCTTAACAGTAATCAAGTCTATCTCTCTGCATAAAAAATAGTCCAGCACAGCTTTATAGGTCATTTCTGAAATGAGAATAGCAGTACCATAAAGCTTGTTCGTACCCTCAAGTCTTGCAGCAAGATTTACCGTATCACCAATACTGGTAAAATCCATTCGGTTTCTAGCACCGACAGATCCAAACGTAACCGTACCCGAATTGATACCAATACCAATTGCAATTGGCGTTTTTGATTCTTCTATCGCTTTTTGTGCTTCTTGTGCCATTGCTTCTTTTAATGCCAGTGCTGCAAGGCAGGCTCTCTTTTCTTTATCCTGACCCTCAAAAAAAGCCATAAGCTCATCACCCACAAACTTATCGATATCACCACCATGTTTGATAATAATATCAGTCTGTAATGAGAGGTAATGATTGAGCAAATTAACAATATCTTCAGGATTTCGACCTTCACACAAGCTGGTAAAACCGCGTATATCAGTAAAAAGAAATGCTAAATCTTTTCTTTCGGTACTGGGACTACCTTTTTCCGAAGCTTTTAATGTTGATGTCGATATGTACGGAATGATGCCACGAATCACATTGGTCATATTGCTAATTTCTGTTGATAGGTTTTTAATTTCATCTCGAGTCGTTATTCTGTCTTCATACCGCAAATCTTCAATGCCGATGCGCTCTGTTCCCTTTATCATCATGGTAAGTTTAGAAGCAATCTCATAGACACCTACACGCAAAAATAAAATAGGATAGACAATTGTTCGACCAAACCAGTAAATAGCAAAAATTGAAAAATAAATAAAAATTAGCGCAATAGTAATAACTTTGGCACGCGTTTTATAAAATTGTCCATAAATGCTATCATAATTGTATACAAGCGCTATGTATCCAATTTGTTTTCCAGCAAGAATAACATCACTCCGAAACTCAATTTGTTTGTTGGCATCAAGCTTTACCCTTCCCCATTTATCTTTTTGTACTGTCTCAACTTGTCGCTCGCTTCCTATTAGTGCCCCATCAGTACTGCTAACGACCTTAAAACTATTAGTTTGCCCGGTGCGCTGATAAAATGTGAGTGAATCAAATTTAAATGTTTTTTTTCGATCGTTTTGAATTCGCTGTATAGAAAAATAATCATCTAATGCTATTTTATCGGTGATAATAGTTCGAACCGTATTTGCCGTCTGTTCAGCTTGTGAAAATGCTGTATCTTCAAGAGATATTGTAAGCGTTCTTGAAAAATCTCGTAATAAAATCACGACAAGCACGGTGATGATAAAAATGAGCACAACAGAAAAAACAAAGGTGAGACGACGTTGTATTCCCCATCGCCTCAAAAATGCACGAAATTTCCAGCTCTCTTGTTCTACTCGTTCTCTGAATTCCCTGTACCGTCTATAATCAGGGTTCATAAGAGCAAACCAGGAAAGCAACCGTGAAAGAGAAACTGCATTCCAAATTATAGTTATTGCCAAATAAATCCATGAAAACCACGGATAATTCTGAAAATATACTTCCTTATCTGCAAATGTGATAATATGAAGAAAATAAACAATAACAATTGAAGTAGAAGCTATGATATCACCAATAATGACAAAAACACCATTGAACTGCAAAGATGGATTAAGTTTCTTATGCAAAAATGGAGCGATTAGTTTCCAAAGTACTATTGGTGCATGTAACCAGATACAAATATAACTAATAATTATAAACAGTTTACTGGCTTCGACACTATTAAGCAGTACTGGCAAAAACCATGCTTGCGGGAATAATGCTGGGCTTCCTAAATTAACAAATAGCGGAACAAGTATCCATGCAGTGGATATTCCAATTGTAACTATATAGAGAAAACCTAGCACTATGATTTGGAGAACTTTCTTTAGTTTTGTTTTATTAAGCTTCATAATCAACTTCCACCATATTGTTCGAGTAACGCCTGTTTTTGTTTTGCTTTTTCCAGATAATCAGCAGCATCAAGATAATCTGGATCTATGGAAACAACTATGGTAAGAGCCGCAATTGCATCTTTGAATCGCTCTTCTCTGTAAGCCTGAACACCTCGTTCATAGTATGTTTTAAGACTGTCATAGATTCGTTTTTTCCGTTCCTCAAGAGTACTGCGCTCAGTTGTATCGGTTGTAATCTTAAGGCGAGTAATAATAAGCGTAAATGCGTTAACCAGATCACCTTTATTGAGTGCGTTATCTATTGCTTGCAACGCTGCGGTAAAATCCGCACTGCGAATTTGCTCTCCCTGAGCCTCTGCGACACGTTTTTGTAAGTTTTGTGCATCAGCAGTTTTTTTAATTGTAAGCGCCTTGCTGATTCGTTGCGCTGCAAGCTGCCATTCTTTTCTCTGCTCATGATAGCGTGCCCATGCATAATAGAGGTTATACTCTTCGTCTTTTATTTGGACTGTGAATGCATTGTCCATTTTTGTATTGAGATCTTTAGCGGCAGAAAGAAAAGCAACCGCTTGATCAAATTTTTGCGCAATACGTAAAGCTTTTGCTTGATCCAATTTAGCTTTAACGATTTTTTCAATTTCAGATTTTAGCTCCTGATATGCTCGATTGGCATCAAAATTTGAACTATCGATATTGGTTACTCGCTCTACAAGCGTGAATGCTTTGATAATAGCAGTTTCCCGCTCTGAATCTTTTTTTGTGTTTTTTGCAGTTTCCCGCAGTTCATTAATTTTTAAAAGACTTGTCGCGATATAATCTTTCTTTATTTCAGCGGTTTGTTTCAAGAGCTCTTGAACACGTTTGTCTTTTGCATCAAATGTACGAGCTTGCTCTATCGCAAAGAGCATTGCATAGGTTTCATCATCAGTTCGTTTTGCCTTTTTTTGTAAGTTTTGAGCTTGTAGCACAAAATTTTCAAAACGCTTGTTTTTATAGTCATCAATGAGCAGAAGATATTGCTTTGCTGTTGTATTTGCCGGATTAAGGTCTACTGCTGCTTGAAATATTGTTCTTATCCGTTCAAGTTCCGCATAATTATTATTTTTAATAAGCTCTGTCTTATAGAGCTCAACCCCATAGTTAGTAAGTGTCTGACTCTTATATTCATCGGGAACTTCCTGAACAAGAACCGTATCAGGACCAAATGTAATGCATGCCGACAGTATCAGTACAAAGACAATAATTAGGCATTTCGATAGAACTTTCATAGTTCTATCATAACGTATTTGACCGTATTTTTCTATAATTTATACAAGAAAAATATCCGTAGTAAAAACAAAAAGCAGGAATGCCTTATACTCGCACTCCTGCTTGTATGCTAGTAAGCTGCTATACTTTAATACGAACTAGGAAAACCTGCAAAGGTACAGAATTCATTCCATTGAGTATCAACGCACAGGTCAAGCTGGTTATACACTGTAGTTGCTGATTTCATGGTAATTGAAGTACCAAACGCCTTATTTGTCCAGGTCGAACCGCTCCAATTGTTTGTTATGAGACTCTGTGTACAAAGGTTCTTTACTGCAGTAGCTTTGTCTTTTACTGCTTGGGTGACAGAAGTGCTTGCAATAACAGCATTCATAAAACCAACTAAGTCTTTCGTGTAACCTGAGAAATTAGAAAGATTTCCAGCAAGCGTTTTGAATACAGAACCACTAATACCAGAATTAATTGCAGCAGTCGCAAAATCATTAATTGCAGTACCGAGCTGTGCTGCATAAGAAAGATTTGCTGTTGAGAAAGTTACATCAGAAGTAGAAGCATACCATGCCTTATATTTATCAAATATAGCTTTTACTGCAACCGACCCATCACCTGCTGGATTTGATTTGAGTGTAGCAAGCCAGGTCCAGTCCCAGCCATCACCAGGTTCTGTTTGCTCACTAGCTGCCATATATTTTCCAAAATTGCGATACTGGTAATAAATTTCTGCTGTTGCCATGAGGCACGCATCAAAGCCGACAAATTCAAATTTCTTACCAAGCAGAGAAAGCGCATAGTTCATTATTTGTGATTGCTCTACTTCTGAAAGATGATCACCGCCATTCGTATCATCCCATGCTACACCGCGGGGAGCTCTATCGACAGCTCCACCATGGTTCCAATACACAAAACCGTACTTGTCTGCCGGGAAATTCTGTTTTGCATATGCAATAAAATTTTTTGCAGTCTGCGGATCACCCATATTTACTTCACCGACATCCTGAAGCAATACTGATGAACCATTTTGTACATAGTAGTACCCATGTGTTGATGCTGAATTATCCCACAGTACTACAATGTTAATATTGGAATCAGATCCAACCTGCTGCATTTCCTGTATATCTTTTGTGCCATATGAAGACAGGTTATTATCAGCATCGAGGTATACCATAATAGTCCAAGATTTTTGAGGCTGTGGCAAAGTAATCCCGCCACCACCACCGCTACCGGATGTTGTCACCGATATGGTATATCCACGGTTAGTACCTGTTTTTCCACCATACGAATAAGACTTAATATAGTATGTTTTTGTAGATGCAGCAGTAAATGTTATTTTTGATCCATAATCGCCTGATGCTTTGTCATCATTGGATGCTTTAAGCGTGCTGCCATCATAAATATAGAGATAGGTATCAGCATAACCAACAACCCATGTTTCAATGACATAGGTTTTTCCTGCAGTTGCACTGAACTTGAGCTAATCAGTTGCGTCGTCATAGAAATTGTGTTCCTGAACAGCACCATCGGTAGTAATGGTTTTTGCTGCAGTCTGTGAATCATCCTGTTCATTTGCATCAGGAGAAGTCGTATTAATTGCCCGTACTGGATCTCGATAAACTTCTTCCTTTGGTGCAAATGTGCCGTCTGCTTCGATATTTAGGGGGTTGGAGCATGCGGCGAGAACGACAAGAGCCGCAAGTAGAATCGTAAGCAACTTTTTCATTAAGTACTTCCTTACAATTTAAAAAGCTATGAACTGCTCCCGCGGTAGCAGTTCGGACGGCGGAAGGCAACAGAGCTAGCATTGCTGCCTTGCACCTTTCAGTCTATTACACGAATAGCTGAATATGAAAATTATGATATACTACTTTAT
>ERZ795050.1148-NODE-1148-length-35837-cov-5.764602_pt1 | contig 35837 bp, 29 predicted proteins | sample MGYA00375134_ERZ795050 | MGnify/ENA primary metagenome ERZ795050 (study PRJEB30179, sample SAMN05720221) | activated sludge metagenome | isolation source: Anaerobic digester | place: Japan | collected 2015-05-26 ... | reverse complement strand
ATAAATTGAATGTATCGGTACTTAGCTAATTTGTCAAGGAAATTACAGAAAAATTAGATAAAATGTCTCATTTCATGTTCCACAACATCTTCCTCGCCTGTACTGGAGCAATAAGCAACTGTCATATACGTTAGTGCATCCAGGAGATTACCGATAAGAAAGAGCGGTAGTGCAATTGGCAAGAGTAATACAAAACCAGATTCAAAGCCTCTGCCATAAATGGAGCACACAAAAGCAATTGCAGAAAGTACACCGAGGTTTGCACTTGCGCCGCTTAAAAGACCAGTAATAGGAAGCCAGAGCAAGATCCAGAAAATCGATTGTACAGTTAATCCAATCTGGGAATACGAAGAGAGTACCACAATAAATGCTGTCGTGCTGATAAGTACTGTTCCGGCTCTTCCAAATGTCATTGTCAGAGGCAGTGTGGTTGCATTGATCCGCCGCCGAACTCCGAGACTTTCTTTAAGATGCTTTATTCCCGTTGTGACTGAACCAAAAGCATGAGGAATAAACAATGCAGAAAGTCCTGTCGCCAGCATTCCGTATAAAATTTTATAAGGATTACGCTTTTTTCGCTTAACATAAATTACGAGTGGGATAATACCAAAAATGTATAGGATACTTTCAATCAAAATTATTTCAAACAGTTTTGCATAATTAGAAAAATCCTTAATAGCCAAGAGAGAACGTGTTACACTTGCAGCAATAAAAATAAAAAGGAATGGCAGTATTTCGATGATGAAGCTGTTGATATTCCACAATAATTCAGAAGCTGATTCAAATACATTGAGCATGACTTTGCCAGCATGTTTATTGCTCGAAAATGAAAGCCCAATGAACAGTGTTACAGCAAATAGTGGTAGTATAAAATTAGTATTAACAAAAATATCAATAATAGTTGGTGGGAAGAATTTGGGCAGTATTTCACCAATCGTCATCAGTCCAGGTGTTGTACCAATTTTTTCTCCAAGTTGAATGCGAATAACAGGTGCAAAAGATGATATGACAATACCTAGAATTGTTGCACTAAAAATAAAAATGAGTGAATACAGAAAAGCTCGCGATAAAACCTTTAAAAGTCTTTTTTCTTCATGTAGCTCATAGATACCAATTGCTGCACTAAAGAGCTCGAGAGGATACAGTATTATCAGGGTAATGCCGATTGCAATTGATTGAATTGATGCAATAAAGCTGTCGGACATCGGCATAAACATGCCAAGTACGATACCTAAACATATTGTCAGTAAATATTTTATCCAGATCTTCATGGTAGGAACATAGCCTTTGAAATAAAAACTGTCAAGCTAATGAAATTTTATAAGATGAAATACAGTCAGCATTGCATAGTAATTTAGTTTGAAATATAGTGATTTTATGATACAAAATACTGCAATCCGTATCAATTGTACGGGAAAAGAACTATTAAAAATATCCTTCCCGCTCATGCTGGGAAGCATTCTTGAAGTTTTTTATAACCTCACGGATACCTATTTTTTAGGAAAGTTAGGTGTTAATGCTGTTGGTGCACCATCAATCACGTTTAATGTGATTTTTTTTCTCATGATTTTCGGAATCGGAATTTCTGGAGCTGGTACAACACTCATTGCTCAATCCCGTGGTCAGGGAAATCCAAGGAAAATGCGGCACTATCTCAACCAGATGGCCTTACTGGTGATGCTGTTTGGAGTTTTTCTTGGCAGTGCTGGTTTTATGTTAACTCCTTATATTCTCCAACTGCTTCAAACACCGCAGGCAATTTTTTCTAATGCCAGAGCGTATATGCAAATTATTCTTGTGGGTATGCCATTTTCATTTATTTATTTTATATTGCAGTCAGGCTATGCAGCAATCGGAAAAACTAAGGTACCATTTATTGTACATCTCTGTGCCGTACTTTTGAATGTTATACTTGATCCGTTGCTTATATATGGAATAAAACCATTTCCTGCTTTAGGTGTTACCGGAGCCGCACTTGCAACCATTATCGCTCAAAGTGTAGCTGCACTTGTATCGCTGTATATTCTTATTGTAAAGCGGAGCGTGTTGCGACTGAGTTTTCACGAAATGAAACCTCAGCTTCGTTCCTGGTCTCTATTTTTTAAAATTGGATTGCCATCAAGTATAGGGCAGGGACTCTCCGCTCTCGGCTTTTCCGTGCTTCAGGGATTGGTGAATTCATTTGGTGCTGGAACTATTGCAGCTTTTGGTGTAGGTAATCGTATTATGAGTTTGTTTGATATTCCGACGCACAGTCTTGCTACGGGTGTCACAAGCCTTTCGGGAAGAGCAATGGGTGCAAAGCAGGATGATAAACTTCCTGTAATACTCAGGCAGGCTGTTCTCATTCTTACGTTACTCGAAATCCCTCTACTTGCTGCTTCGGTTGTCTGGGGCGGCGATCTCGTCCGATTTTTTGTAAACGATCCGGAAACCGTTCGCCTTGGCGATATTATGTTTAAGCTTGTATCGCCATCACTGTATCTTTTTGGATTATATATGGTGCTCACAGGTGTTTTTCAGGGTGCCGGTGATACAAAAATCATCATGGTATTGGCAATTGCACGCCTCTGGGTTATCCGTGTACCAACCGCGTATCTCCTTGCGAGCATAACAACACTGGGACCACTCAGCATCTGGGTTGGCATGTTTGTTTCTAATTTTCTGACAGCGCTCATCGGTTTTCTCTATTTTCGTACGGGCAGATGGAGGCTTGCCCTCGCAAAACACACTATTTAACCAATCGGCACAAATATAGTACGATACTCCTATGGCCTCACAGATTATTCATGCACTAGAAGGCTGGCAAGCATTTTCAGAAGCAGTACCGTTTGTTGCTGCACAGCTTGATACTTCACAAAAGACCTGGTTTTATCTTGGATGCCAGGGGCCAGATATTTTTTATCATAGTCAGCGTACAGCTCCTTATGGCATCTATTTTGGAAGCTTACTGCATCGATCTAAGTTCAATGAGTTTATTGTCGAACTGATTACTGCTGCGAGCGAAGCAGGATTTGCGCTAGAAACTCCGGAAATGCTTTTCATTTTGGGTTTTGCCAGTCATGGGTGGATTGATTCGCTCACGCATCCGTATATTATCTACCATGCTGGCTGGTATGACCCAGCACATCCAGAAACTAAACAGTATCAGTATGCACATACGTTTCTGGAACGCATCCTTGATTCTCTGTATTGGATGGAGCATATACAGGTACCGGTTACATGTTTTAGACAGGCCGATTTACTTATTCCAGGTTATTCTGAAAAATTGATAAGCGAATACGATAAATTGATTAGCACCAACAAAAACCATTACAATGCAATCATTGAGCTACTCATTCATGCATTCTCTAAAACATATCATCATCGTTTTTTGAAATTTTCTGATACTGCACGGCGCATTGAGAATGCATTTATCGATTCGTTTCATGTATTTATAAAAACTGACCCGTCCAGAATTGCGTCATTAGAAGTATCACAAAAACAAAAAGAACTGCATGAAGCAGGCAAAGCCATGCTGTTTCCCGTTCAACCGGCAATCGACATTGATTGGCAGAATACGATGCAAAAAACCTGGTACAATCCCTGTGAGCCCCTCAGGGAATTTACAGCATCATGGCAGATGCTCTTACTGCAGGTAAAACACTATAATACAATCATGTTTTCGGAAATTGAGCGATGGTGTATGCAACACATGAATGATGCACAGCACGAACAAAAGCTGCTACAGATCCTGTTTCCTTCAGGAACGCTCAATGTAGGTGATGAGAACGGAAAACAAAAAAGCCCGCATATTTGTAATCCGCTTCCAGTATTTGAAGCGTTAAAACGATTTTCCCTGAATAATTATTGACCACAAGGAAAACTCACTATAGTATAAGGTTATGAAAATAAAAGACAGACTTGCTCAGGCATATGGTTCGCAAAAGCAAACCGAAAACGCTAAAACGCCTCCTCAATCTCAGAAACCTTCTGACAGCAATCAACAGGCAGTAAAATTTACAGAAAATAAAAAGGCCGATGAAAAAAAAATAAGCGGTAAAGATGGCCTTATAAAGGCAACCGAAACCTCCAGAAATTTTATAAAAACTGGTCTTAAGGGTACCGAAAAAGCTGCAAAATTTTTGTTGTTGATTGGGCAGGAAGAAGCAGCTAAAGTAATTAAACATCTTAAACCAAAAGAAATAGAAGCAATCACCAAAGAAATTGCTGCAATTGATCATATAGAAACAGAAGAGGCAAATTCGATACTGCTCGAATTTGGCTGGCTTGCTAAAAATAACGCGCATCTCTTACATGGCGGAGAAACAATTGCAGAACAAATGCTCGCATCAGCATTTGGAGAAACGAAAGCAAAAGAACTGCTCCGAAAAGCAGTTCCGGAAGCAGTAAAGCCTTTTGCGTTTCTTGAGGATTTTACACCAGAGCAAATACAATTGCTCTTAAAAAATGAATCGAGTCAGGTAGTTGCGCTCATTTTACCGTTTCTTGATCCCAAAAAGGCATCGCAGTTTCTCACCTTGCTTGATCCCAGGCTTCGTGCTGATATCGTTAAGCGCATTGCAAATATGCAAAAAACCGATCAGGAAGTTATCCGTAAGGTCGAAGAAGTGCTTAAAGAACGTCTGCGAACGTTTGAAAGCCAGACTACCCCGGAAGAAATTGATGGTGCTGCTGTACTGGCAACCATTCTCAAACACGGAGGCGCAGACCTTGAAAACGATATTCTCAATGAACTTGAGCTCTCGCACCCTGATATTACAGAAACAATAAAGAATCAGCTCTTTACGCTCGATGACCTTCATAAAGTACCGCACCGTGAGCTTCAAAAATGTCTCCGTAACTGGAATGAAAAGGATATTGCGCTGCTCTTAAAAGGTAAATCTGATGCAATTAAGGATCTCGTGCTCTCGAATGTATCCCAGAGCAAGCGCACAATTATAATGGAAGAATATGATCTTTTAGGAGCAGTCCGCAAGGATGAAGTCAATAAAAAGACACAGGAATTTTTAAATTATTTTAAACTCAAAATTGAACGCGGAGAACTTTTGCTCGAAGATGATGACGGTTTCGTAACCTGAAACAAGCTTCCTAACACTAGCCTCGGGGTTTATAGGTGAGGACACCCTGAGAAAGCTCCTCGGCACGCGCAAGCATAAAGAGTACATCTGAAAGCCTGTTAATAAATTGCTTGAGTACAGGATCAACGTTTTCATGCCGATCGAGCGTAACAATGCGCCGCTCTGCTCTCCGTGCTACTGTTCTCGCAATGTCGAGACGGGCAGCGCCTTGCGTTTTACCGAGAAGCACAAGTCCTTTGAGCTGAACTTCAGCCTCATACTTGTGTACTATATCTGTCAGCATTGTGACGTCTTGCTCGGTTAACGGATGAGGATGCTTTTTGTCGCCGCTTGCAAGCATGCTTGCAGCTGTATGCAGTTTTATACAGAGTTCGTTGATGAGTTCTTTAACATCATTCCGTTCAACTGCATACAGTGCATCGGTTAGTACGGCATTGAGCTCATCAATTGTGCCATAGGCTTCGACGCGTGGGTCGTCTTTGTTTACCCGCTCCCCGGACCATAAACTGGTTGTTCCATCATCGCCGCGTGTTGTGCTGATACTCATACTGTAACCATACCATAAGTAGTAAAACAATGTATAGTGAAGCATTATGGAGTACTGAGGTAGCGTACAGAGTTTTCACAGTATCCCTGGCACTATAGATTGCGTATGCACTCTTTTTTTGCTACTATAAGTGCCATGACTCATAATTTCATACTACGTTGTTCCAGGCAAGGTGGATAAAGTGTTTTTAAAAAGTATTGAAATATTTGGTTTTAAGAGTTTTGCTGATAAGACAAGAATAGATTTTGCTCCGGGAATTTCTGCACTGCTTGGACCTAATGGTTGCGGTAAATCAAATGTTGTTGATGCTATAAAGTGGGTGCTTGGTGAGCAATCAGCCCGCTCTATACGAGCAGAAGAAATGGCTGATGTGATTTTTAATGGTACGGAAAACCGTAAAGCGCTCAATGTTGCAGAGGTATCGCTTACCATTTCCAATGAACCACAAATACTGCCAATAGATGTTTCTGAAGTAGTAATAAAGCGCCGATTATATCGATCTGGTGAAAATGAATATTTTATCAATAACAAACAGGTAAAACTCCGTGAACTCAGAGAGTTATTCTGGGATACTGGAGTAGGTAAAAGTGCATATTCTGTCATGGAACAGGGAAGAATTGACCAAATTCTTTCCAGTAAACCTGAAGACAGGCGTTATCTGTTTGAAGAGGCTGCAGGTATAACCAAACATAAGGTACGTTCTCGAGAAGCTGAACTCAAGCTAAAAACTACCGAAGAAAACATGCGTACGGTTGAAGGTATTCTCGGTGAAATTAAAAAAACGTATGAAACGCTCAAAGTGCAATCTGAAAAAACTATGGTGTACCGAAAGCTCAAAAATGATATTTTTGAGCTGGAACGTGATATGTATCTCATTCGTCTCCGCGGTTTTATTAATGAAAAATCAAAACAGGACGATTTAATTGCAAAGAAAACAAAAGAACGTGATGAGTTAAAAAAAGAAATTGACAGTATCAACGCAAGTCTTGAACAGAATCTTGATGCTGTTAATTCAATGGAGTCTAAACTGGTAGAATTGCAGCGCACCATTTATGGTCTTGTAATAGAAAAAAATGGTAAAGAAAAAGAAAAGAGCATGCAGGAGAACTGGCTTAGAGAAGCTCGGGATAAGCTTGCTCAACTTGAATTAAAAATCAAGCAGAGCCAGGATAAAATAGAATCATTACAGGAAGAAGAAGACGAAAAAACAGCGAACCTGCTTGCTTTTTCACGACAGCTTGCTGATACAAAGAAAAATATTACTGAGTTTGAACAGAGTATCAATAATGCTGAAGCTGCAATAACAAGGAATGAGGAAACAGTTCAGAGAGCCGAAGAGGAAATAGCGAGCAAGGAGAGCCAGATTATCAATGTGGAAAAAGAATTGGAAACAGTTGCTGATAATCTTGTTGTTCTTTTCGACGAACGGCTCAAAGAAATCGGTTATTCTTCTAAGGAACGATCGGAAGCAGAGATACAGTTTGAGCATAACCTCGCGCTGCTTAAAACAAAATTTGAAAATAGAAAAAATCGAATTGATGATTTTATCCACACACAGGTCAATTTTGATACGCTCGTGGAGTTTATCAAAACCTCATTTGGTGAGTTTACTGATATACTTAATGAGCTTACGAAATCGTATGAAAATTTAAAAAGATTAAATCCTTCGTTTGTTGACGAATTTTTAGGAACAGAGGGTGTTATAACAAAAAAGCGAGCTATAGATTCCAATATAAATTCCATTAAATCTTCTATCGAGGCATTACGGAATGTAATTAAGGAAAAACGTGAAGAAAATAAAACATTGTCAGGCAAAATTCAGGAGTATCGTAAAACACTTGATGAATTAAAAAACAATATGTTTGCAGTACAATCGCAGGCACAGCGTGCTGAGGAATCTCTGCAGCTATTGCGGCGTGATCGTTCAACGCTGGGAGAAAATTTGCGTGAACTTGAAAACGAAAAATCGGTATTGCTTGCAAAAATGGAAGAGATACACGCTGTTATTGCTGAGCTTTCGGAAGAAATAGATACAATAGAAAAAAAAGGCCGAGAGTTAACTAAAAATCTGGAAAGCATCGAACAGGAAATTGCAGTACGAAATTCCGATGTTGGTAAAAGACAGGAAGAGTCTAGAAAAAAAGTAGATAAACTCCTCGGCATCCAGACAGAGCTTGAAACGTGTCACATGAGTCTTGCTCAAACTGAAACAGAAATAAAAAACATTAAAGATATGTTCATGGAGCAGCATGGCCGCGACTTAATGGAGTTTGAAGAACGAATGTGGGAACTCCGTTCTTCGATTGGTGAGATTCGTGAACAGCTGACAGATGCAAAGCAAAAGCTCAAGGAGCTTGGACAGGTAAACCTTATGGCTCCTGAAGAGTTCGGTGAAGTAAAAGAGCGTTATGAATTTTTAAATTCACAATACGAGGATTTAGTCAAAGCATGTACCGATCTCAAACTTATTACAAAGCAGATCCGGGAAGAGAGTGCGGAACTATTTGTTACTACATATAATTTGATAAAAAAGAATTTTCATAATATTTTCAGGCGTCTCTTTGCCGGCGGCCGGGCAGAACTTAAACTTGTTGATCCTGATCATGTACTCGAAAGCGGAATTGAAATTTATGCGCAGCCTCCAGGAAAAAAACTTGAAAATATATCACTGCTTTCTGGTGGTGAGCGAAGTATGACAGCAATTGCGCTCCTTTTCGCAACATATATGGTAAAACCATCGCCATTTTGTTTTCTTGATGAAATTGATGCTGCTCTCGATGAGCAAAACGTGATAGCGTTTGTTAACCTGCTACGTGAATTTGGAAAAACAAGCCAATTTATTGTTATTACTCATAATAAGAAAACAGTAACTGGTGCCGATGCCCTGCTTGGTGTTACTATGGAAGAGTCAGGAATAACAAAAGTCATTGCTGTACGCATCGAACGCTCTGATGGTAAAGAGATTACCTTGCAAAAACCACTCGAAGTTATGCTCGATGAAGATATTGAGTATGAACATGGGCGTGAATTGGAAACACCACCAGTACAGAATGAAGCAATTACATCTGAAGGAGCACCAGAGCTAAATCAAAAAACAACTCAACAGTCATCAGAACCAAAAGTTGCTGAAAAAGAAGCAGCTATTTCTGAGCAATAATGATGAAAGTGGAAGTAAATAAAATATTACAAAAATTTCGTGCCTCAATATCAGAATTCAGGATAAAGATTATTATCAGCATAGTAGGTTTTATTATAGTTTGTCTCGTAATCATTTTCGCCATACCTGCAAAACAAAAAAAAGATGAATTTCCTGGTATTACAGCTAACCGCACATATTTAGATGCACTGGTTGTGCCATTAGATACTATGCCCGAATGGTTTTACCCTTACGAATGTCCTGAAGAATTCCGATATTCAAAAGAAGAAATCTTACGCATGTTGCCGGCACCTTCATCAGATTTTTTAGAAATGCTCAAGGCACAGCGAAAGGCAAAGGTTTATGAAATTATCAGCAAGGGAATGCAATAAAAACATTTTCCGATTAAGAACAATTATTGCGTTATTGCTCATTAGTATAGTATTTACTGGCTGTGTCTCACAGGAGCCTAAAAGTACTCTCCAGAACGCTAACGTACCAGAGTCTTCTAATACCGAAGCCGCTGCACCGCAAGCTACTACTCCTAACGAAGCAGGGAATCAGACTGCTAATAATGAAAAACAACAAGATGCTAGTATTGCGCCTGTAATGAATAATCAAGAATCCCCTGAGTTTAGTGCATTCTATAGAAGTTCCCCACGACAAAAGGAACTTGTAGTGGTGCTCCTCAATCCGCCTATGCCCGAACCAGCAAAGGCTGTTACTGCAACAGGTAATCCTGCTCAAACCGGTCAATTGCAGCAGGCACAGAGTTCACCGATGATGCAGCCCCAACAGGCTAATCAACCAGCACAGAATCCACAAGGACAGAATCCGCAGGGACAGAATCAGCCAGGACAAACACAATCTACACAAACGGCACCATCGACGCAAAGTGCTCAAAATCAATCTACACAGAATGCTCAAGTACAAACACCAGCACAGAATTCTCAAACAGGCACTGCTTCAGGCAGTCAGAAACCTGGTCAGACTAATGCAAATCCGGGTAGTGCTGGAAAAACCGGAACAGCTACTGCCGGTAGTAGTTCACCAGCAACCAATTCTGCGGGCAGCACAGCCCAACCTTCTGCTACTACCGTTCAACCGGTGATTCCTTTTGCTCCCGCTTCAAGTAGTGCAGCAATTACTGCTGCTCCTTCCAGCACACCTGTCCCTGCACGAGAACTTGTAGTTGAAAAAAACAAACCATTTACAGTAACACTGGACGGTAATGGCTGGATCTATTTAGGTGATGAATACAATAGACAGGGTATCCGTTATGAGTCGCGCCAGCTAATTGACAACCAGATTGTATACAGATTGAATGGGGACAGGACAGGTGATTTTTTGCTCCGCTTCCAGCGTGATAATCCTGTAACACAGCTCCCGGAAACTCAATATATAAAAGTCACCATTACAGATGGCAATAAACCAGACAGCAATACTGGCACACAGGGAACGCAAACAGCACCAGTGGCAACACAGGGAATGCAAACCTCACAAGCTGCTACTCAAACTACTCAGACTGCGCCACCAACATCACAAATGGTAGCAGCTGGTACAGCAAGCACTACAGGTAATTCTGCAATTGCTCCATCAGGTACGTCGAGTGCAGGAATGCCTGTAGCAGGTGCTGCTCCATCAGTGAGTTCCACGCAAGGTACAGCAGCAGGTTTAGTGCCAGGTACAGCTCAGAGTGCAGTATCAAGCATACCTGCTCCTTTAGTCGGAAGTACAACAGGAACGAGTACTGTTCCTCTAACTCGAGATATGATTGCATCAATGACCGATGCAGCATCAGTGCTCGAGATCGCTCGTACACAGTTAGCGCAAAAACAAATCGCACTTGTTCTGGGAGCGCTTGACCGCTATCTTGTTTTAAATCCAGGAGGTAGTGATGAAGTGCTCTATCTCTATGCACTTGCGTATGAACAGGACACGCCCTATCGTGATATACAAAAAGCTTATTCCTATTATAAGCAGCTTGTTAGAGAGTATCCATTAAGTACCTATAGACAATATGCATTAGAACGCATAACCTATCTTGAACGTTTTTATCCAGGATTACGATGAGGACAACAGTTTTATATAAATCAGATCCATTACTCCTAGAGTATACTGCAGAAGTTATTAGTGTTTTACATACAACAAGAGATCAAGTGCAGGTAACATTTGTTGTGCTCGATAAAACACCATTTTATCCTGAGGGGGGAGGGCAGCCTGCAGATACCGGAACGATTAAAAATTATCCTGTGTATGATGTTATTGAACATAATAATGAAATAGTGCATGTGCTTCCGGTCGATGCACAACTCGTTCAAGGTGAAAAAGTATACTGCAAAGTAGACTTCGATAGACGACGTGACCATACAGAGCAGCACAGTGGTCAGCACCTTCTTTCTACAAATTTCTTAAGAATTCTGGGTGCACCCACTCGGAGTTTCCATTTAGGTGAAGCATATTCGACCATTGATATTGATATACCAGTACTCGAAAAACAGGATGCAGTTTTTGTTGAAAATGTCGTTAATAAAATGATTGCAGATAATTATAGCTATAAAATATTTACATGCACATACGATGAAGCATTAAAGCTGCCTCTGCGGAGAAAACCTCCAGAAGGTGAAAGCGAAATACGCATAATCGAAATTGATGGCTTTGATTTTACACCGTGTTGTGGCACGCATGTCAGAGAATCACGTGAGATACAGCTCTTAAAAATTATTAAATACGAAAAGTATAAGGGCATGACTCGTGTGTATTTTGTTGCTGGAATGAGGGCTATTGCATGGCTTTCCCGATTGTATGAACAGGCGCAACTATCGGCTCAGAGTTTAGGCTGCAATATAGAAAATATTGGTGATACTGCAAAGGTTTTTAAAGAAAAATATGATAATCAGGAGAAAATGCTATTATATTGGAAATTCAAAAGCGCAGAACAGGAAGCAAGCAGACTTGCTGCTGAGATAAAAGCAAGCGGCAAAAGCTCTATAATTACAGAAATCAATGAAGATTTCGCATACTGTACGAAATTAGCAAAAAATCTTGCTGACCTTGATATAAAGTCTTGCATAGTATCAAGCAGCGAATTGCGTGCTGCCATTAGCATACCAAAATCAGTATCTATTATTTTACAGGATAGTCTAAAGCCATTACTTGAAAAGCATGCATTAAAAGGTGGAGGAGGCAGGGACTTTTATCAGGTTAGTTTTGCCAATGTTCTTCAAAGTGAACAATTTACTAATGAGATGAAAACATTTTTTTTATCATGAAAAAAGTTCTTTTTGTTGGAATCAATGCCCGATATACACATACCGCACTTTCAATACGATGCTTATGCAATGCAGCACAACAGGTTAACAAAGTTGACACGCATCAAATTATCGAATTTCAGATCAACGACCCTGTCCTGCACATAGTAAACTCGATAGTTTTACAAAAACCTGATATTATTCTGTTTTCTGTTTATATTTGGAATAGAAACATCATTGAACAGCTACTACCTGATGTTCATGCACTGCTCACGGAAGCAAAAATTATTTTAGGCGGCCCTGAGGTTTATGGGGCAGAAATCGAGTTGCGAAGTAAATTTCCATTTGTAGCTGCATGTGTTTCCGGTTACGGTGAAACGGTAATAAAAACATGGGCAGGAGCACAATGGAAGAGCATTGAATATAATTCAGAACTCTTCCCGGAGTGGGATCCAGCTGATTTTATCAATGCAGGTAGTGTATATACTGTTGAAGAAAAAGACATGCTCGCCAACCGTTACTTATACTATGAATCGAGCAGAGGCTGTCCATTTAACTGTGCTTACTGTTTATCGAGCAATAGCAAACAACATTTTGTCGAAAAACCAATTTCGATAGTTAAAAAAGATATTGAAGATCTCATGAAATTTAATCCAATGTTAATAAAATTTGTTGATAGATCGTTTAATGCTCATCAAGATCGTGCACACAATATTTGGGAGTATTTAGCAAAAACATACTACGACAAAAACGTTAGATTCCATTTTGAAATCATGCCATCACTTTTAACTGAAAAAGATGTTGCCTTTCTTGAATCACTTCCGCAGCATTTATTTCAGTTCGAAGCAGGTATACAGACTATTCATAGCTCAACGCGAAAGCTAATACATCGGGCGGGAGTCTGGGAAAACGAACAGGCAATGTTGAAATTATTGTTACAAAAAGTTTCTATACCGATACATATTGATATGATTGTTGGTCTTCCTGGAGAAACAAATAACGATATAGCAGCAACATTTGATGCACTTATGGATCTTGGTGCAGATCACGTGCAGGTTGGGTTTCTCAAAGTGCTCCCTGGGACTGAAATCTTTGAGAAGAAAGAACAGTATGGAATTGTTGCTATGCACAGTGCTCCCTACGAGATATACAAAACCAGTTCTCTTTCACTGCAAGAAAAAGTTCGCTGGAAACAAGTAACGCTATTGGTTGAAAGCATAGCAAATAATGCAATTGCCCCTGATATCATGCAACAGGCACGTCTTCACTATGGAAGCTGGACAGGAGTATATGACACACTGCTTGATTATATGCTCCAGGAAAATTTTGATATTCGTACAAAAAACAGGGAACGCCTCATTCCGCTTATTACTTCATGGTGGAATTTTCGATAGCAAAAAAATAAAATGTACTGTTACAACTCTAGTGGTCTTTGATTGTCTGCACACCGCTTCATAATATAATCTCGATTAAGGTTTAATAACTGAATAATTTCCCTAACCTGATCGAGTGAAAGCATGTTTTGTTCTGCATAAAGATAGATTAGTGCTCGTTCAGCAATGCAGGGGACTTTAAGCGCATTAATTGTTTCGGGTACGGGTTCAGGAACATTAATATAACAGCGTTGAATGCTTGTATAGAGTCTTGAGTCTTCGATATTTCCATTGAGTGCGGACAATTCTGCAAGGAGAGGCTGGATATTGCCCTGTGCTGCCTTTTCTCCAAGCGGTTTTAAGGTAAAATATGTATATTCTTTACCGGGCAGGTAATGATGCTTTTCGCAGCGTGTGCAATAATTAGGTTCCATAGGATCATCTTTGATTGTATCGCCGCCAATAATAATGAGCGGATCAAAATATAGAGCGGGGCATTCCTGACCATCAATTTTATAGTAGCGATAGGTGTACAGGGAATCGCGTATACAATCAGGGTGTTCACAGTAAGCAGTGAGTGGGAATACATCAGTTGCATTTTCAAGCAAGAGTCGTACTGTATTATTGAATATTTCTTTTCGGAAATTAAGTACTAATGTTGGAAGTATAAATGTAATACCTCGTTGTTCTGATTCCTGTCTAATAAGATAAGCCAGACGCTCATCATAAAAAGCTGCTTCATCGATAATAAACGTGCCTGATTGAGGATGCATTGCTAGAGCATTTTCAATTCCAAATGAGCTGTTTGCGATGGTAATATTTTCACCACAACGTACATAGCCTCCTCTATAAGCAAGTGCATCCTCAGGATAGTCAGGAAACCGTATTGTATCGTGTTGTGATCGTATAAAATGCACAATACGACGATCAGCACCCTGTGTTGTGGTTGTTTCTGCAATACGGGGACTTTTTTGCAATGCTACACGAGCATCTTTCCAAACACGTGCAGCAAATTCAGTTTTGCCTGAACCCATTGGACCAATAACTATAATTCTTCTACCTGCTCTCGTAAAATCAAAATGGTTTAATGAACTGTGTACTTCGAGAGCAGGAAAACCCAAACTCATGAGGAATCTTTCTGATGTAGAATCCGCATGTTTATTAGAAAAAATCATGATGCTATGCTCCATATTTTTTGTGATGTACTATTCTATGCCAAGCTTCTTGAGTTGTTCTTCTTCTTCTTTTGTAGCTATATACTCATAACGCCGCTGATTAGCTTTGATTAGTGTTTCTTTAAGTATATTTTGTGCAGACAGGGCACTTTTAAATTTATGTTTAATGTTGTTGTTTTCAAACTCTTTTAGGAAAAAAGCATCAAATGCTTGAATTTTCCTTAACTCAACCTGCAATGCTTCAATAAGTTTTACAAGAAAACTAAGAACTTGTTCATCCGAAGACGCTTTTACTTTTCGTGCAAGTGTCGATTTGTTATCAGCAAGTGCTGTCAATTTTTTATAAATTGTCTCCAGTTCATTGATAAAAGCATCATAATTAACAGGTTCTATTTTTATTTTATTGGTGAGAGGATCAAGAAATTCAAGCTCATATATATGTTCGCCTGATTTTCTAGAAAGGAACTGTTTTATTGATTCTATAAGTTTTGAAAAAAAGCTATTGTGTATCGTGATAAGAATAGCATGGTTGTATTTCAAGATTTCAATGATAGTTTCTAATGAAAAACTTGCTCCTGCTAAAGTGTTAATGGCATCATTGAGAATAATTCTATAATTAACGTCTTTTTTCTTTTTTTCTTCTATATTTTCAGCTTTAAGCTTTTTAATTAGTTTATCAAAATCATCAGGTTTAAAATTGACAATTTCATCAAATGCTTCAGTAATATACGCATCAATTATTGGTTCATTGAGGCTTTGTATAACAGCTTTAGTTTCTTTAATAATTTCATTTTTACGAAGCTGAAGTTTCTCAAGTCCAGAACTATGGTTTGTGTAGATAATTTTTTTAATAAATGTTTTATACCGTTCTTTTTGAACAAATTCTATTTCTTGCAGGATGGCAAGGATTTTTTCCGATGAGTTCTTTAAGATAGACAAAATCTGATTGTTTAACTCTGATAATATAGTATTGGAAGATCGAAGCAGTACCGATAAGTATTCAGCTAGCACTCTTGTGTTTATATTTGCTGAATTGGTACTAAGTTTAATAAAATCAAAATACGATACAAGATGCCTTAATTCATTAATATTTTTAAAATTGAGTGCATCAGAAGTAAATGGAAAATAATTGAATACATAATCAAGATACGCTTCATAGAGATATAGGCGATTGCTCATTTCTTCAGCTTTATTTGTTTCGGTAAAAGCTGTTTCTGGTGGCCTTCCAAGTTTTGTAATTGAAGTTTCATATTTATATGGATTTTCTGTAATAATTGCCTTTTCTATAAGCCGTTTTCTCAAGGTTTGAAATCCAGACAGCAATGCCTCAAAGTTTTTTTTGAGCTCTTTAAGCTCTTTTGCTTCAATAGCTGAAAGTCTTGTGATTATTGTCTGTTCCAGTATATTCAACGTTTCGGAAATGTCAGGCATATGTTTATTGTACTTGAGAATCAGTATAACTGCAAGTATGAGCCAGCAATTTTTCTGCATGCACCACGCAAAATTATATGTTTATTATTATATGAAAATTGTAAACATTATTTTTACCTGCATCCTTGTATGTATAACACAAGGATGTTTCTTTATGACGTTTCCAATAGAGGAGCCAATAACTATTTCTCGTATGCCAGAATACTGGGCTGGAGCAGAAACATTTTATCTTACAAGTATGAATAATGCAGTAAAGAGTGAGCGTACTGTCTTGCCTGGAACACATGTTACGGTATTGCAAAACCCGGGTTCATATATGGCTATCACGCTTTCCGCGCAGTTCCAGACAGGAAAAACGTTGCCAATTGGCACACTGCTTCCCTGGCTTAAAACTGAAAATGGAATACTTCTTGACAGGGAAGGAGGATTTTGTGCGCTGCTTGCTGAACTTTTATGGAAACAGGGGTACAATATAGGAAATTTTAATTGGAAACGATTATATGCATTGCTCAAAACGGTTCGGAGCTCTATCTGGAATCTCAATCAACAGGAACTTGCTCGCGCTATTATTGAAAACAGATTTCGTTCTGACATGGTGACAAAAAAGCATGCTACCTTTACACTTTCCTTACCTGCATTTACTGAAACGTTTTATCCTCGAGACCCATTTTCCCCGGTAATACATGGAGGTGAACAGGAGATAATCTCATTGAGTGCAGGTGAACACATCTGGTTTAGCAAAAACAGTTTGCTTATTATTACTGTTGATATAAAAGGTAGATACACAATTTATTACTAATCCCCATATAGAATCATGCTTTGTGCAACAATGAGCACATCAATCAGGAACTAGCTGGCTGCGTAGGTATGCAAATGGTAAATATGGCTCCCTTACCGGTATTGTTGCGGACGGATACTGAGCCTCGGTGTATTGTTACAATATGTTTTACTATAGAGAGACCCAGACCGGTTCCTCCTGTTTCCCTGCTTCGCGCTTTATCAATTCGGTAAAAGCGTTCAAAAATTCTTTGAGCATGTTCTTCAGGTATGCCAGGACCTTCATCAATAACATTGATAATAATAAACGAATTTTGTTCATGGGCTTCAATAGTTATAGTGCCAGACGTGTACTTTATTGCATTATCAATAAGATTGATAAGCGCCTGTTCCATAAGTTCTGGGTTGCAGGTAAGTGTAAGTTCTTGAGGGCATGAAACGATAATAGTTCGTTCTGTGCTTATAGAGGATCGCGCATCGTCAATGAGTGCGCAAACTGCTACAGTTTCCATATTTATTGCACGATGTGATGAAGCATCAAGTCGTGATAGCATAAGTAGATCTTCGATAATAGCATTCATTCTGTCAGCATGGCGATGAATAATTGCAATTTTTGCTGCTACATCTTTATTGTTCAGGATACTATCTTCAAGGAGCGCTTCTGCATAACCTTTGATGAGCGTAATTGGTGTTCGAAGCTCATGCGATACATTTGCTACAAAATCTTTTCGCATATCTTCAAGGTACCTGATTTTGGTAATATCAGTAATTGCAAGAATAATTCCTGTATTATCAGCATTAAGCGGAGAACAGCGCACGAGTAGTTTAAGTTTTATCACTCCATATAGGGTTATTTCCTGCTCTGCTGGTGTTTGTGATTCAAAACAATCGAGTGCTGCTTTATGAATATCGAGGCTTGCAGTAAAATCGATCAGGTTTTGAGGATAGTTCTGGAAAGGCTGATTAAAAAGTCTGCATGCAGCTGGATTTGCAAGGGTTATATTTAAGGTGCTATCTGTAACTAAGATAGCTTCATTGATATTTTCCAGAATAGCCCCAAGCTCTTTCGTTTCATTATTTAATGCTTTTAGTGTCGATTCAAGTTTTTCACTCATTGTATTAAGGCTATGTATCGATTCTGCAAAATCATCGGTAGCTTTAATGTGGATACGGTATGAAAGATTTCCATTCTCCCATGCTTTGCTAGCATACATTAGCGCATTGATTGGCTGTATGACCGATGAATTATAAAAAAATAAAACCGCTGAAACTGCAGCAACCAATAAGCATAAAATTATAACACCCAGTTGCATATAAGGTTTAAGCAGACTGCTAATTTCACTTACTGGAATAGCAAGCCTTACTATATAATTTTTAACAGGAAAAGCATGGTAGAGCATATACGTCTGAAGAGTTTCAGAAAATCGGACAGAATTATATTCGAGCCCAGAAAGTGCAGCAGCTATTTCCGGTCTACTAGCATGGTTTTCCATTTTTGCTGGATCATAATGTGAATCAAAAATAACAGTTCCGTCGCGTTTGATAATTGTTAAGCGCATGTCGGTATCAGAAATCTCTGTTTTAGGAATGTTTGTCAGATTTTCAATATCGATATAGGAAATGAATTTCGAAGCATTTTCCAATACGGTTGTATGAATTTTCATATTAGCTGAACGGAGCATGAGAAGAGAACTCATGGCAGCAATGCTCATGCTGATAATAACAATTCCGAGAAGCACGAACATCATTCGTGTTGTATATCGTAGTTTTTTCATTTGCTTTCCTTAAGACGGTAACCAATACCGCGTATTGTTTCCAGTGGAAAGAGATCACCAAGTTTTTTTCGGATTGCAGTAACATGCACATCAATAGTGCGATCGGTTACGGGATAATCCTCACCCTTAATTGCAGTAATGATTTGTGTGCGGGTGAATACTCTACCTGGTTGTTCCAGAAAAAGGCAGAGCATTGCAAATTCTGTAGCTGAAAAGGTTACTGGTACTGTATCTGCTGTGACTGAGAATTTAGAACGGTCTACTTCGATTTTACCATAATGCAATACTACAGGCTGTTTTTCAGGTTCTAATGTATGACGGAGAAAGCGCCGTATGCGTGCTGTAAGAACCTTAAAGCTGAACGGTTTAGTTACATAGTCATCAGCTCCTAACTCCAATGCTGTTACTATGTCCGTTTCATCGGAACGTGCTGTTAACATGATTACCGGAATAGTTTTTAGTTCCGATGACGATTTGAGAGTTCTGAGAATATCAAAGCCATTCTTATTGGGGAGCATGATATCGAGTAATATAAGATCAGGTTTTTTTAATTTACACATGGTAAGTCCATCTTCTCCAGTAAAAGCTTGAAAAACAGCGAACTGCTCACCATTAAGCCGTTCTTTGAGTAAAGCTTGAATATCGTTATCGTCTTCAATAATTAAGATCCGTTCATGTGCCATGTAATCCTCACTAATCTAATAGTACTATAGTGTATGTAAATTTTCTATTATGCATTAAGCTCTTTATGCTCTCCTGTAATAATAAAAACTATTGCTTCAGTGATGTTTGTTACATGATCACCAAGCCGTTCGAGATAGGTACTGGTTTGTATGAGCTTAAACGCCTGTCCTGCACGTGCAGGGTTATCGACCATGAGGCTGAGAATTTCGTTTAAGAATGCCTTGTGATCTCTGTCAATTACGTCATCTTTTTCTGCAGAAGCTACTGCCAGCGATTCATTCTGATTAAGGTATGCTTTAATAGCTTCATCTAGCATGGTTTCACACGTTTGTGACATGCGTATCAACCTGTCGAGCGGACGGGGAAAAGGATCCTCAGCTAATATTTTTGATGCTTTTGCAAAATGTACAGCATAGTCACCAATGCGCTCAAGGTTATCAAGAATTTTAATAAGTGCAACCATTTCTCGTAAATCTCTAGCAGCAGGCTGTTGTGTTGCGATGAGCATAGTCACACTGTCTTCGATTGAAAGCTGCAGAGCATCAATCTCAAGATCGGTTCTCTTTATCTCAGATATTAATGAAGGATCAGAGTTGATAACACATTCCCGTGCTTTTCTAAGGTTTTCTACTATCAATAGTGACATTGAAAGTACCTGTGACCGAATTGAATCAAGTTCCTGTGCTAAATGTTGTCTTGTCATTGTACTGCCTTTCTTTTATATAGAATGTACTGTTTGTGTTCATTCATTTGATTATCCAAAACGTCCGGATATGTAGCTTTCTGTACGCTCATCAGTAGGGTTAAAAAATATTTTCTTTGTTTCATTGTATTCAACTAAATCTCCTGTAAGCATAAACGCAGTATAATCGGAAATGCGGCCAGCCTGCTGCATGTTATGTGTTACAATTATAATTGTAAAGAATTTTTTTAATTCTTCAAGGAGACTCTCGATTTTTGCGGTGGATATTGGATCGAGGGCACTTGTCGGTTCATCGAGAAGCAGTATGTCGGGTTTAAGTGCAATAGCTCGTGCTATGCAGAGGCGTTGCTGCTGTCCGCCGGATAACGCATACGCAGATTTATGAAGTTTGTCTTTTACTTCATCCCAGAGTGCAGCCTGTCGCAATGATTCTTCTACCAGCTGATCAAGATTTCCTTTGTAACCATTTATTTTTGCACCCCATGCGATATTCTGGTAAATCGATTTTGCGAATGGATTGGGTTTCTGGAATACCATGCCAATATGTCTTCGCAGGAGCACCGGATCAAGATTTTTATCATAAATATCATTGTCATGATAGTAAATATTGCCAGTTACATGGCAGTCTGGAATGAGATCGTTCATTCTGTTAATTGACCGTAACAATGTGCTTTTCCCGCAGCCAGATGGTCCAATAATTGCTGTAATAGCATGGTTTTTAATTCCCATCGAAACAGATTTTACTGCTTCGTTGGCACCATACCAGATGCTCGTGTTCTTAAAACGTAATACTGGATCAGGGATTTCAAGAATGAGTGAAGTATTCTGATTGACAACTGAAGGTGCAGTAGTTTCATTCATCGATATGCTTCCTTTCGTGCATTGATTCGGTTCCTTAAAACAATTGCTGTACCATTAAGGATAATCATAAGAATCATTAAGATAACAATAGCACCGGCAGCAAGATTGTGAAATTCTTTTTGAGGTCTGCTGGTCCATTGATAAATTTGAATTGGTAATGTTGTGAATTTGGAAAATAATGATGTTGGATCCTGCGATATAAAAGTGGAGGCTCCAATAATAATGAGAGGTGCAGTCTCGCCGAGTACACGTGCCATAGCAAATATTGCTCCTGTTAAAATTCTATCAAAACATGCAGGCAAAACGTGATGAAATATGGTATCTAATTTAGTGGCACCAACTGCAATACTCGCATGTCTGAGGCTTCCAGGTACGGCACGTATGGCTTCCCGAGTATTAACAATAATGACAGGCAAAATGAGAATACCAAGTGTAAGCCCTGCAGAGAGTATTGTTCTGCCATTTTTAACTTCATCACTTGCTGCGTTAAACAGTGCGCCGGAAGTAATTGGTTCCAGAAAGCGAACAAATACTGCAAGTCCGAGCATACCATAAATAATTGATGGAACGCCTGCCAGGTTATAAATATTGAGCGTTAAAATTGTATTAAGTTTGCTTTTAGGGTTTAGATATTCTTCCATCCATACTGATGCAGCAATGCCCAGTGGTATTGAAAAAATAATTGCAATGAGTACAGTAAAAACACTGCCTAAAAGCGCAGTACGTATCCCCGTTTCAAGTGCATTATCGCTTTGCGGATTAAGAAGCATATCGCGCGATATCCAGGATCTAAACATGAGGACAGAGCCTTCTGGAGCTTCATCAAATTCTTGCTGAATTGCTTTTCTAGCAAACATAGAGGCTACGAGTGAATATGATTTATATATTGACGGATTGAGAATTTCTCTTTCGATAATTGTTATGAGTTCACTTTTATCACGGTTTTCAAATGGTTTTTCTCTTTCAAGTGCCCGAAAACGCCTTCCTGGAAGATTTTCTTCTAAAAACAGTCTGAGTTCTTGAGTTGATAATTCGGTATAGTGTTTGTTTTCATAGGTAAGCGATTGGGGAGGTGTTTCATATTCAATGATTACGAAACCAAATGTATCATTGAGTATATTAAACAATAATGCTGTAAGAAACAAAAATGAGGTAATAATTGCTATAAAAAATATAACGTTCCATGTTTTGGATTTTTGATGCCTTACGTTAAGCGCCGGATCAAATTTTGCTATAGTGCTCATTCATAGTGCTCCATATATCGCTTTGATATGCTTCTTCCAAGAAGGTTTAAGAAAAATGTTATAAAAAATAAAAAGAGAGCGATTGCAAATAAACTCTGGTAATCAATGGAATCGTAGGGGAGATCACCACCAGCTATGCGAGCCATGTGACCTGTCATGGTTTCTGCTGACTTAAATGGGTTAAGTGTAAAAGCCGGTCCTGCCCCTGCAGCAATCGCAACAATCATTGTTTCTCCAAATGCTCGTGATAGTGCAAGGAGTATGGTGGCAATAATACCAGAGAGCGCAGATGGTACAACTATACCAAGTGTTACCTCGAGTTTAGTTGCACCGACAGCATATGCAGCTTCGCGAAGGTGCCGTGGAACTGCTGAGAGAGCTTCTTCTATCAGCGAAGCAACAAGCGGTACGAGGAGAATACCAATTGCAATACCGGCTGATGCAGTATTATATACTGATACTGCTTTGCCAAAAACAAGCTGCAAAAAAGGCGTAATAAAATTTAAAGCAAAATAACCAAAAACTACAGTGGGTATTCCTGCAAGAATTTCAAGCACAGGTTTTATTTTCCTTTTAATAGCATTAGAAGCATATTCTGCAAGAAATACTGCGCTAAAAAAGCCTATTGGCAGTGCTACCAGCATTCCAGACATACTTGTAGTAATAGTGGCATTCAGGAGCGGCCATATTCCGAATTTTTCAATATGCGGCTGCCATTCGAATGTAGTAAGAAATTGACTGAGCGAGACATGTTTAAAAAAATTAATAGATTCTTCGCCAAGTATAAAAACGATTGCTATGGTAACACCGATTGTTATAATTCCTGTAGCCGCAAGTATCGTTTCAATCGTCCGATTGACAGGATGTATTCTTTTACAGAGTTCAGGGTCCACAGCATTAGTCTGTTTCATTGTATATTTCCTTAGGAGTAGTGATGAGCACTGCTTAGAAGCAGTGCTCTCCGTACTCATTTTTTAGTGTGAGTGTTAATATCTGCCTTTGACTGCATCAAGCCAGTTTTGTTTTGCCTGTTTAAGTGCGCTCGCCGGAGCAGGGAAGTATCCTACTTTTTTGATTACATCATTGACGTAGGTGAGGTAATACAGGATAAAGGCAGCGACCTGAGGCTTTTCGTTCATAATTTTTACATCGCTATAGAGGAAGAGTGGTCGTGCCAGAGGGTAGGTGCCATTATCAACAGTAGTCTGACCGGGTGCTACACCTTCAATGGAAAGAGCCTTGAGTGATTTTTGATTTTCTGTATAGTACGCAAATCCAAAGAAACCGATAGCATACGGGTCATTTTCAATGCCACGGACAAGCACGTTATCATCTTCAGAAAGCTGAAGATTTTTTGCAGCAAGGAGAGGATCTGCTTTTTTATTGAATACATGTTCCACAAAGTAACTAAACGTGCCAGAGTCAGTGCCAGGAATAAAGCGCTTAATGGGCTGTGCGGGCCATTTTGGATTGACATCTGACCATTTTTCCGCAGTTGAGAAAATTTTTGCGAGTTCCTGTACCGTTGCATTTGCAATAAATGTGTTCTTTTTGCTGACAACAACCGCAAGTGCATCGGTGCCAACGCGGAACTCGATGGGATTTCTGCCAATTGCTCTGGCTGCATCAATTTGTGACTGTTTAATTTGAACGGAAGCATTAGAAATATCGGTTTCGCCAGTTTTGCAGAATCTATCAAACCCAGCACCTGAGCCAATAGAGTCAATTGTGATTAGTCCAGTGAACCCATCTTTTTTGAACATAGAAGCAATTGCTTCTGAAAGTGGGTAAACCGTTGAGCTTCCAGCAGTAACTATGGTGCCAGTTACTTTTGAAGGATCAATCCCGGGAAGCATTTTGTCTTTGTCATCACTTTTTGCAGTGATAAACGCAAATTTTGCCTGAGCAAATAGCAAAGTAAGTGCAATGATGGAAAACAGAACAAGTATTGTCCTTTTCTTCATAATAGAATCCTCCTTACAGTTTTAAGACAGATTCGTTCATGCGCAAGGTATTCTGTTATTTTGAGTGTAAGCACGAAGATGCATACATTCTGAATAATCTTGCTGCTCGATTCGTTTTCTGTCTGTTCCGCATTTTACGGAATCATGTGATGATAGTAGGAGAACTCTGTGAAAACAGTATGCAGAAATTGTTAAAATTGTGTTAAATTATTCAAGAAGATTTTTAATGTCAGCAACGGAGTTAATTTTATATGTTTCCATGTACTGCCATATTCCCTGGATAATCTCATGTGCTGCATTTGGGTTACTAAAAAGTACGGTACCAATTTGAATAGCATCAGCACCTGCAAGAAGGTACTGGAGCGCATCATCGGTGCACGTTATGCCTCCTAACCCAATGACAGGAATTGAGATAGCCCGTCTTATTTTATAGACTGCTGCAACACCAACGGGGCGTATCGCAGGGCCTGAGAGTCCACCAGTTTTCATTGCAAGAACTGGTTTTCGTTTTTTAACATCAATTACCATTCCAACAAGTGTGTTGATTGCTGATACAGCATGAGCACCTCCTGCTTCTGCAGCGCGAGCTATTTCGGTAATATCGGTGACATTAGGGCTCAGTTTAATTATGAGCGGGCGGCAGGAATCCTTTCGCATTGCTGCACCCTGTTCGATTATTGAACGGAGCTGTGCAGTAAGTTTTTCGACTATTCCGGGATCGGTGCCAAACGCGAGACCACCGTGCGAAACGTTGGGACAGCTAATATTGATTTCATAGCCATGTATCCCGGTTTGTGTTTCAAGTGTTTCAACCACCTTACAGTAATCTTCCTGAGTTTTCCCAGCAACATTTACTATAACACTGCATCCCATCCGTTGCAGTTCAGGAAGCTTGTTACTGATAAAGTACGAAAGTCCGGGATTTGCAAGCCCGATCGAATTGAGCATACCCGAAGGTGTTTCTGCGAGACGGGGTACTGGATTTCCTCCTCGCGGTTCTGGTGTTACCGCTTTTGTGTAGAGAGCTCCGAGTTCATGAACATCAATGAGTTTTTCATATTCAGAGCCATAGCCAAATGTACCACTTGCTGCACCAACCGGGTTTTTCATAGTGAGTGAACCAATAGTAACTGTTAAGTTCATACGAGTTTCTCCCAATCTACAGTGAGTCCATTAAAAACTGGACCATCTGCGCAGGCTCGCTGGTACGTGCCATCGGTCATTGGTACTGCACAACCCATGCAAGCACCGATACCGCATGCCATCCATTGTTCGACTGATGCTTCGTAAGGAAGCGCAAGTGATGATGCATAGCGTGCAAGTGCCGCAAGCATGGGGGAAGGTCCACATGCATAGATAACTTTAGGGAGTGCATCAGATAGTGACAGTATACAATCCAGTACAGTGCCCTTAAAACCTGTTGAACCATCATCGGTGCAGAACAGCGTACCAGCTGGAAAATCTAATTTTGGTATTAAACTCTGCGTGCGAAATCCTGCAATGAGGAGAGGTGCTTCGCAGAGACCCTGGTTACTGCGCGCAAGTAATACATTTGCGAAAAAGAGCATTGGTCCGAGTCCTATACCGCCTGCTACAAGAAGCGGACGAACACCACGTTGCGGAAAAGAGAATGCTTTTCCGAGCGGTCCTAAAATGTCAAGTGTGTCCCCGCTTGCAAGGCCTGCAAGCCAGTGTGTACCATTTCCTCGTTTTTCAATGAGCGCTGAAGCTGTTCCCTGTTTCGGATTCCATCCGGAAAAAGCAAATGGGCGTCTGAGAACAGGTCCAAAAGCACCATCGATTTTTACAGTAAAAAACATACCTGGCTGTGGCTCACTATCAAAATTACTATAATCAAAGACTAGCTCAAAATACTGATCACTTACGCTGCGGTTTTCGATTATATTGGCGATTTGTATATTCATAGAGCTACTCTAGCATGGTGGTAGGAACGTATGCAAGAAACTGCTTGCATGTATAGTCGACATACACACAGCAGTGCTTAAACTGAGTTGATTTTATTGTAAAAGTATAGGATACTCTCAGTATAAATCACAAGAAGGAGATACTATGAAAATCAAAATTTCTGTTCTGCTACTCATGGTAGCACTCGTGTTTACTGCCTGTGCAGTATCTGGACCTGAAGCAAATGCTAAAAAGTTTATTATTGCAATTAATGCAATGAATTGGGATGATGCCATGAAACTTAGTACCACAGAAGGCGCACAGGTTCTGCAGACACTCAAGGGTCTTATGGGTATGATGAGTCAGGAACAGATCAATCAGAGTAAAAAAAATCTGAAAAGTTCAGATATAACTATTGTTTCATCAAAAGTAGACGGCGATACAGCAACAATTGTGTATAAACTCAAAGGTGAGGATAATGAAAATACACTCAATATGAAAAAAGTTGATGGACAGTGGAAAGCTAATTATTCAAAAAATTTCTAAAAAGTATCTGCAAGCAGAAAAATCAACGTTCACTGTATATGCCATAGCAGCGTGTGCTGTTATGGCATTGCTATTTTATCAGAGCTTGCATGCTGCAATACTGAAACCGCGCTCACAAATCCATGAGACATTAAACCAAACAGAACTCGAAGCGCTGCAGGATGGCGATATAATTCTTATTCAGGGTATTCTTGGTTCTGCAGATATTATTATGAATATATGTGCTGAAACAGTTCCCCTTTCTCATGTTGGCATTATTGTAAATAAAAATAACACCATTTTTGTTATTCACACTGTCAATAATACACTTTCCGGAATTGATGGCATGCAGATGCATGAAATACATGCGTTTATTGAACGCGCACGTCCTCATAGCCTTATTGTTGTGCGCCCCTTATGGGAAACTACAACACAGCGTGCAAAAGCATTAGAATATGTTCAGCAAAAGCTCGAGAGGAGAGTACCTTTCGATAATGCTTTTAATTTTTTTGATGATTCAGCACTGTATTGTACGGAGTTACTGGCACATGCACTCGATTGTGCAGGTTTTTGGAACAGTTTGCAAACTGGCGTTTTTATAAAATCGATATTTGTTTTTTCCAATTTTTTAAATCCTCAATACTACCTTCCTGTGTTGTCACATCATCCAAAATTTCCGTTACAAAAAAATTTTTATTAAAAATTTGACTATATAGTAAAATGTATATATATTAACAGTAACAAAACAACACATGGAGGGATGTATGCCTGAACAAATGAATCTGACAATGTTTAAAGAAAAAGTTTTTGACTATGAACAAGAAAAGGAATGGAAATTCAAGGGTGATCGTCCAGCGATTATTGACTTTTATGCTGATTGGTGTGGACCCTGTCGAATGGTAGGACCTGTGCTTGAAAAAATTGGTACAAAATATAGTGGGAAGCTCGATGTCTACAAGGTAGATACAGATGTTGAGCAGGAATTAGCAGGTATGTTTGGTGTACAAAGCATACCAACGCTTGTTTTTATTCCCAAAGATGGAAATCCCATGGTTTCTGTTGGTGCGCTGCCTGAAAAAGAAATAGACAGAATCGTAAAAGAAGAACTAAATGTAAGCTAATTACTGTATAGCTACGGTCATGATACTGTATACTGCACAATAGCATGTATGCAGTGTAATAAAAAGACATGCCCTCTCACTGGGGGGCATGTCTTTTGTATTTATATGTTTTAATACCAATTCACAATTTTGGTGACACGAGCATTTTATTGAATTGACTCCATAATTACAGAGTTAATTCGTTCTTTTATTGCGTTTGCCTGTTGCATGAGCTCACTTGTTTTGGTACGCATTGATGAAACAAATTCAGTATCGGTAATAGTACCGAGATTGATGAGTACATTATAGCAAGCACCAAACACACCTGCATGAGCCATAAGACCGGCTACACCCGCATCGGTTATTGAATTTTTATTTCCTTTAAGTGCAAGCTCAGCCAGTTTCAGTGCTTCTAAACAGAGCGAGGCTGTTTCAAGGGGAACCAGTGCCGCGGCTTTATAACCATCCTGAAGTGCCTTCTCCCGAGCAGCTTTTTCTGCTTCGGTAGCTTTAGGAAGTTTCATTGCTTCCATTACCGCATTGAAGGCATTTGTATCTGCATCAACAGCATGTGCAAGTGCATCTTTTACACTCTGTGCTTGTTCTGCCATATTAGAGAGTTCTTGAGATACAGCTTCATAACCCTTTTTGCCTACTGTGAGGTTTGCAACCATTGCTGCAAGAGCTGCTCCCAATGAGCCTGCAAGCGCAGCAACAGATCCTCCTCCTGGAGCTGGAGAATCAGCGGAAACTTCATCAACAAAGCCAAAAACTGTTTTACTCATGAGCGGAGCAGGTTCTGCTACTGCATATTCAATTATTTTTTTATTACTTTCGAATGGTGCAACAGAATCAAGACCCAATGTTTGTACTGCGGTTTGAATAAGCTCTTGTTCTGGCGCACCTTTACTTTTTCCTGCAAGCGTTGCATAGTACTTGCCAGCATCCACAAGTGGTGCTTTAGGCACAAGTCCTACAATTTCACTCCCTGTTACACGCAATCCTAATTTTTCAGCCTCTTCTTTGACGGTTTCAAAGACTGTATGGAGTGGTGTTTCTTTGTAATTTGTTAAATTGATAGATACTTGTGCGCATTTATATGCATCGATATACCATCCTATTGCACGCACATTTTTAAGTCTTCCTGGAACTTTAACCGTGTTACCAGAGGCATCTTTGATTATATTCCCATTTGAATCACGAGCTGCTTTGCCTCCCTCTCGTATTGCAAGCGCAACTTCATTTGCAAGCTTTTTATCACGGGTGTTAAGATTCACATTGTATGCAATTAAGAATTCTCGTGCGCCTACAACAGTGCCTCCCCAACGTGGTACAAACTGAGCTGGACCAAAATCCGGTTTCCATTCTGGCTTCTGGAGCTTTTCTGCTAGTGCTTCGTATTCGCCTGCACGAATATCCGCAAGGCTTTTTCTTGAAGGACTTGTAGCAGCATATTCATATAAATAAACAGGCACCTCAAGTTCATGAGCAATTCTTTTTCCTACACTACGTGACAATTCCACACATTCTTCCATAGTTATTCCAGAGATAGGAATAAAAGGACAAACATCAAGTGCTCCCATGCGAGGGTGAGCTCCGGTATGGACCTGCATATCAATTAATTCATATGCACATTTTGCTGATTGTACCGCAGCTTCAGCTACTGCTTCAGGTGTACCGACAAATGTATATACCGTTCGGTTTGTATCTGCACCGGGATCGACATCAAGCAGAGTTACGCCCTGTACTGATGTTATCGCCCGGGCAATTGCATCGATTATAGATTTATTTCTTCCTTCACTAAAATTTGGGACACATTCAACGAGCTTTCTCATTGTTCCTCCTCACTGGTACTAACTATAGCATGCGGTACTACACTTAGTATATAAAACTGATATTGCAATAATTGAAATAACGTCTCTACAATCTTCATGACACGCTGCAATACTAACAAATAGCTGGCATGCACTTTTTGACACTGGAATCTTTTTCGCGTAAATGCATCATCACAAGTTTTTATCAGAAACTTTCACTTGAAAAGAAAAACATTATTGTATACTATGAAGTAATGCCATGTATGGTGGCATGGGGCTCCGTGGTTTTACCTCCTTTTTTCCACGGGGCTTTTTTATTGACAGAATATAATAAAACTATGATATAGTATAATTAAAGTTACGAGTGTATTAAGTAAGGAAAAATTATGCCTAAATATAAACTATTGCCTAACCCATCGGTTCGAAGACTTCCGCTCTATCTTACACTTGCGCAACAAGCTGATACTGAAGGAGTGTCTCTCATATCCGCAACTGTCCTTGCAGAAGCATTAGACCTTGATGCTATTCAAGTTCGAAAAGATATAGCAATTACTGGTATTGTTGGTAAACCAAAACTAGGGTATAGGGTTAAAGATTTAATAACCGCAATTGAAAACTTTCTCAATTGGAACAATGAACATAAAGCAATTGTTGTTGGTGCTGGTAATCTTGGCAGTGCACTCCTGGGATATCAGGGTTTTAAAAACCATGGTCTTCATTTTGTTGCAGCATTTGATATTGATGAAACAATAATCAATAAAAGCATTCATGACATACCAATTTTCCATATCTATACATTACAAAGTTTTATTAAATCATATCCAGATGTAGCAATTGCAGTACTTGCTGTCCCACCTTTTGCGGCACAGTCATGTGCAGAACTACTGGAAAAAGCTGGTATCAAATCGATTTGGAATTTTACAACAGTTCGGTTAAAAGTTTCAGGAGACATTACTGTTCAGAATGAGGACCTTTTATCAGGCTATGCACTCCTGAGTGCTTGCATGCGAACAAGAAAAGAAAATCACCAAAAGTAGAAAATTGCGCATTAGGTGCATATATTGACATTTAGTCCTTTGCTTTGTATTTTTTTGAAAGCATAGGAGGTTTTTATGAAATTCCCATCTTCATGGGTGCGTTCACTGCTCATTGTCTGTTTTGTTCTGATCATACCAGCTGTAGTATGTGCTAGTAATGAAGATCTTAATCAAGAACAAGCAAATATTGTTATACAGCTTGCTGTTTTACTCTTTATGGTTCGGCTTGGCAATACTGCTGCTCAAAAATTGCACCTTCCGTCAGTATTAGGGGAGCTACTTGCAGGTGTGGTAATTGGGCCCTATGCATTAGGTAAAATCGCGCTTCCTGGTTTTCCGCATGGTTTGTTCCCGTTAATTCCTGATGCCGCAATTCCTGTTAGCACAGAACTGTATACCTTTTCTACTGTAGCTTCAATTGTCTTACTCTTTATGTCTGGTCTTGAAACTGATATTGGTATGTTTCTCAAGTATTCCATTACTGGAACGATCGTAGGGCTTGGAGGAATTATCTTTGCATTTGCTGGAGGTGCTGTCTTAGGCATGATCATGAATGGCAAATCAATTATGGATCCTCAAAATCTGTTTCTTGGCATAATGGGAACTGCAACCAGTGTTGGAATAACTGCACGTATTTTGTCAGAAAAAAAGAAAATGGATAGCCCGGAAGGAGTCACAATTCTTGCTGCAGCTGTATTTGATGATGTTTTTGGTATAATACTCCTCGCAGTTGTGGTAGGCATTGCTTCACTTTCTCAAAAAAGCGCTGGTGCAGGAATTGATTGGGGTAAAATTGGACTCATAGCGCTGAGAGCATTTGGTATCTGGCTTATTATCACATTGCTCGGCATTATTTTTTCAAAAAAACTTGCAAAGCTCTTAAAACGTTTTAAGAGCATATCAATTTTTTCTATACTCGCATTAGGTCTTGCACTGTTATTGGGTGGTTTCTTTGAAAAAGAGGGACTCGCAATGATTATTGGTGCGTATATTGTTGGTCTTTCTCTTTCAAATACCGATATCAGCCATGTCATTGAGGAACGGCTTCATATCATTTACGAGTTCATTGTACCGCTATTTTTTGCTGTAATGGGTATGATACTTGATGTTTCCATTTTTTTAAAACCAGAAGTACTTATTGGCGGCTTTATTTTTTCTGTAGTTGCTATACTTACGAAAATAGTAGGATGTTCAGTGCCTTCACTCTTTACCGGTTTTACGCCAATGGGGGCTCTCCGGGTTGGAGTAGGCATGGTACCGCGTGGCGAAGTTGCTCTTATCATCGCAGGTATTGGTGCTTCGAGCGGAATTCTTTCCAATGAGCTTTTTGGTATGGCAATTATGATGACGTTTATTACCACCATTGCTGCACCAGCATTACTGAACAAACTGCTCGCTATTCCCAAAAAATCGCTCAAAAAAGAGGCAGAAGATACAACCAGCAACGAATTAGTATATACATTTCCTTCAGAAGAAGTTGCAGTGCTTATTGCAGAAAATATCAGTCGTCAGCTTGAGGAAAGCCACTATTTTGTAAGATTTTTTGATGTTGATAATGAAATAGCGCAGGCAAGAAAAGAAAATATAACATTCTCATTTTATGTGAAAAATGAAAATCTTATCTTTGAAGCCAAACAGTCTATTTTACATCTTGTAAATACCATTGTAGTAGAAGCAGTTGCAAACTTAACTGAACATCTCCAAAAAATCAAAAAAGATTTCAATCCACAAACCTTCATCTACCATACCGATACTACTGCAGCACCAGAAGTATATACAGAAACTGAGTTTCCTGCATGCGATACACATTGCGTGATAATGAATATGAAGCCAAAACCAAAACAGGAAATTATTTATGAATTGGTAGATTTACTCTATAAAAATAATAAGATAAAAGATCGTGAAGCAGTATACCATGCAGTCCTTGATCGGGAAAATTCAATGACTACTGGTCTTCAGGATGGGATTGCAATACCTCATGCTAAAACAGATGCGATCGATACGCTCTGCGCTGCTGTCGGTATTGTTCCTGAAGGTACTGACTTTAATTCTCTTGATGGAAAACCAGCACAGATTATCATACTGTCTGTTGCTCCAAAATCGGATCCTGGTTCTCATCTTGAGTTTCTGTCTTCAATATCGTCAGTGCTTCAAAAAGAAAAAAATAGAAAACGGCTGCTCGCTGCTCAGTATCCAAAGGATATACTTGATATTCTTACTGGAAACTCATAATGATACAGTTGCCTGTTGTTGAGGAAAAAAGATACCATATTGTCCTGAATGGTTCAGAGATTGGGACTGTCTACTGTACACCGGAAGCACTTACGGAATTAGCGCTAGGGTATCTTTTTTCTCAGCGAATTATCAATGGCTACGATACAACTACTTTGTGTGAAATTGATGATGACAGTGAACTAATTTCTATCAGTATCCCTGGTCTTACTGTTGCACATTCAGGCTTTAATAAATCTTTTGAATCCAATTATGGTAATAAGTACCGTAATGCCGAATCCCCGGGAGAGCTGGGAGATACATCGCTCATATTACCACTTTCAGAGCTTAAGGCGCAGGCAGAAAGTATGTTCCGCAATGCAAAAAAATATAAGGAAACCGGAGGCATTCATTGCGCCAGGCTCGTTAGCTATGATGAAGCTGGTAAGGAAAAAGCTTCGGTGGTTTTCGAAGATGTTGGCCGCCACAATGCACTCGATAAGGTTATTGGCTGGGCTTTGCTAAACCATATTGAATTTTCTCGCTGCGCTGTGTTTAGCTCGGGACGGATTGCGTATGATATGCTTAATAAAGTGTCTCGAGCGGGAATTCCTATTTTTGTCTCTCGCAGTATACCAACAACGTTAACATTGGAACTTGCACAAAAGATAGGAATTACCCTTGTAGGGCGCATTGAGGCTCCGCAACCATTTATTTATTCTGGACAGCAGCGTATAGTTGAAATTTCAAAACAGTAAACTATTTTTTATTCTTTTTTATTATTGATTCTATAAGTATGCTCAACTCTTCCGGTTTAAACATGCCTTTTTGCAGTAGAGCAGCTGTGTTATGAATTATTTGTTCACGTTCCTTACTGTTCAATTCTTTAGCAGTAACAACAATAACAGGAATATCTTTTGTTTCTGCTTTTTTCTTTAACTCATTGAGAACCTGAATGCCATTTAATCCAGGCATCATTAAATCCAGAATAACTACTCCAGGAGGACTCGCAGTTATTGTTTCGAGTCCATGTTTTCCATCCTGTACTGTTTGTATATCCAGAGGAATTGAATCAAGAATACGCTTGATAATCTCGAGCGTATTAGGATCATCATCAATTGCCAGTACGGTTTTGCCAGGACTTGCAAGTTTATGTATTGCCTCTTTAAGTTCAGCGGGATCGATTGGTTTTGAAATATAATCAGATGCTTCTATAACAACCGCTTTATTTTCTTTTGAAAGAATTGAGCATATTACAACGGGAATATTTTTTGTTTCTGGATCTTCATGCAGAGCTTTAAGTATACTCCATCCATCAGCATGAGGCATCATAATGTCGAGGAGAACTACATCTGGTTTTATGCTTTTAACTGTCTGAAGTGAAATTCTGCTATCCTGTAAAGTTACAACATTATAGCGTCCTCCAATAAGGCTTCTGGAAAGCAGTACCCTTGATTCTTCATCGTCATCGATTATAACAACTTTTGTTTTATCAGAACTTACTGAATGGCTAATTTGAATTTGTTCGTCATAATTTTTATTAACGATAGCTTGTATTGGCAACGTAAAATAGAATGTGGAACCCTTTCCCGGTTCGCTTTCGGCATTTAATGTGCCTCCATGCATTTCAATAAAATGTCTGCTGATAGGAAGTCCTAAACCAGATCCTCGTGCGGCATCAGAACTGGATGCCTGGACAAACTCCATAAAAATTTTTTTCATATTTTCTTTTGATATACCTCTGCCTGTATCACTGACAGATACCGTTACCATGCCTGAACCTATATCAACTGTTACTGTAACTTTAATATAACCTGTTTCTGTGAATTTTATAGCATTAGAAAGCAGGTTAAGCATTACCTGTCTTAAACGTTTTGCATCCCCTCTAACTATAACATTGCTATCAGGAAAAATATAGTTCAATTCAACAGATTTTCCTGACAAGAGTGCCTGTGCTGTTTTTATAACATCATCAATTAGACTCACCAGTTCAACAGATTCTAAATTAAGTTCCATTTTGCCAGCTTCGATTTTAGCAAGATCAAGAATATCATTTATGAGTCCAAGGAGATGCCTGCCTGATTCTTCGATTCGTCCAATCAATTCAGCTTGCCCTGGATTGAGTACACCTTCGGTATTCTGGTTTAATAAATATGCAAAATTGATAATAGCATTAAGCGGGGTACGGAGTTCATGCGACATTTTTGCAAGAAAAGATGATTTCATTTTATTGGCGTCTTCTGCAACTGCAATAGCCTTCTGTTGTGCTTCGTATAACCGGGCATTTTGAATTGCAAAAGCAAGCTCTGTCCCAATAAGCATGAAAAAATCAAGGTCATGCTCATCATATAGGTTTGGTGTAGTGTAGCTCTGTATGACCATAACACCAACAAGTTCTGAACCAGCAAGAAGGGGTACTCCCATCCAGCTGACTGCAGGAACACCCATTGATATAACACCTTCTCGTTCATGAAACGCTTTATCCTCTATAGGATTTTTCATTAAAAGTGGTTTTCGTGTTTTTATTATATATCCTGTCATCCCTTTATCGGACTGTCGTGATGTTAAAGGGACGCGTTTGCCATTTTCGATGTGAATCGCAAAACTATATGTAGGAGATCCTTCGATGTAGGTTGCAATATAGAAATTTGTGACATCATAAATTTTACCTAACTCATTATATATTGTTTCGACAAGTTCCTGTTGACTATGTTTTACAGAAAGTGCTCTGCCAATTTCTTTGAGCAATGATAGTCTGAATATTCTCTGCTGAGCTTCTTCATACCCTCTTGCATTTTCTATAGCAATAACTGCAATGCCCGAAAGCAGTTCAAGGTATTCGAGGTCTTTTAGAGTAAAGCATGGTTCATGAGCATCTCTCCAGACTGCCATTACACCAATGACCATCCCGCCAGAAATTAAAGGAGCTCCCATGAGTTTTTCTCCTTCTTCAGTTTGAGGAGTTCCTGTAATTTCTATTGCACGAGAATCTTTCGTTGTATCCTGAATAATTTCTGATTTTCCATTTTGTGCAATATTCCCCAATATACCTTTACCGAATGTGAGAATCTCTTTATTTAGTTCATTAGCATATATACCTTCAGCACCAGCAGAATGTAATGTTTTTCGATCATCACTAACAAGGTATACAGCTGCAGCTGTATGAGTTAATGTTGCCTGAGCACGCTGAATAATTCGATGAATGACATCCTCAAAACATCGTGCTGTAACAAGATCTTTTAC
>ERZ795050.1133-NODE-1133-length-36311-cov-50.570885_pt1 | contig 36311 bp, 61 predicted proteins | sample MGYA00375134_ERZ795050 | MGnify/ENA primary metagenome ERZ795050 (study PRJEB30179, sample SAMN05720221) | activated sludge metagenome | isolation source: Anaerobic digester | place: Japan | collected 2015-05-26 ... | reverse complement strand
ACTCACCACATAGTATATAAGTCTAAAGGTGGTACAGATAGACCAAGTAATTTAACCTAATTAACGACAGAAGTCGCCCACTTCTATAAGTGGGTGATGAATGTTACTAAAAAAGTAGTGAAAAACAAACTACTAAAGTTAGCCATGTAGATGGTAAAGCTGGGGAAGGAACAGCCCTTTGAGCGTGGGTAATCTGGTAACAGAAGTTACCTTGACCACGAAGCTCCCACCTCTATAGGTGGGGGTAGTTCACTAACAGTTTGCACAGATTGTCATACACATAAAAATCACCAAGAAGGTGGCATATTTTACAAATGGATGATGGAAAAGAAAAAGATGCCAAGTTATAAAGAAACTCCATTAATGAATATTATGAGACGTAGAGTTTTTGAAAAATACCCAGAAGCCAATATAGTCTATGGCAGTTATACAACTATAAGAAGAAAAGAATTAGGCTTAGAAAAAACTCATTATAATGATGCGATAGCTATAACAGGAATAGAAAGTATAAAGCATAATTCAGACAACTACTTCAAAATAAAGCAATTTAGAAAAAAGAAGCGTAGTTTACATGAAGCAATACCAAGAAAAGGTAGAAAAGAACCAAATCGAACTCAAAAAAGAAACAGTAAAAACACTAAATATAGAAATGGTTTTTATCTTAATGACAAAGTGAAGGTATTTGGTAAAGTTGGTTTTATAACAGGCTTTACTAATGGTGGTGCATATATACAAGATATAGAAGGTAATTATATCACTATACCAAATAAATCATACAAACAAGTTAGTTTTAAGCATATAGAGTTTATAAATCATAACAATAATTGGCAATTCATCTCCCACTTGTAGAAGATGGGAGATTTCTTGCCAAGTTAGTTAAAAATAAATTCGGCATTTTGCCATTTTCGAGTTATAATATACTATGAAGGCTGAGAATGTGAAAGAACCAAAAGGAGGTAGGACAGCTTTTTGTTGACTTGAAGTAGTAAATACTTCAATGTTCTAACTACCTCACAAGCCTTCCTTTAAATTAATAATCAATCAATTTTTTCACTTATTGAAAATTCTAATTTTATGAAAGAAAATAATTTATGGACAAATAAGCAAAGACAGAGTAATTCTTTGCATTATATAAGCTATAGAGCTTGTTTTAAACCAGAATTACCTAAATTTTTTATATAGAATTTTAGTAAAGAATAGGATATTGTTTTTGATCCCTTCAGTGGAAGAGGCACTACAGTCATTGAAGCTGCATTAAATAATAGACAAATTATAAGTAATGATGTTGATCCTATAAGTAAAATTTTTACTGAACCAAGAATCAATCCTCCAAGATTGAATGAAATTTTAATAAGATTATAGAATATTAAATATTATAATAATATATAGTCTGACATAGACTTAAGTATGTTTTATCAAGAAAACACATTAAATGAAATTTTATCATTAAAGCGATATTTAATTGATAGATGTGAAACAGGTAAAGAGGATTATATCGATAAATGGATAAGAATGGTTGCTACTAATAGATTAACCGGGCATTCAAAAAATTTTTTTTCTGTATACACTTTACCTCCTATAGAAAATGCATCTATATCAAGTCAAATAAAAATAAATAAAAAATATAGTCAGAAACCAGAATATAAAAATACTAAAGAAATTATAGCAATAAAATCTAAACAATTATTAAAAGATTTAAATTAGAATAATTATAATATATTAAATAAAATATCCAAAACTGCTAAATATTATAACAATGATGCAAGATAGTTAAAATAGATAAAAAATGATAGTATAGATTTAATTATTACTTCACCACCTTTTTTGAATTTAGTTAATTATGTACAAAACAAGTGGTTGTATTATTGGTTTAATAATATAGATATTAATTAGTTAAAAAATAAAATTACAGTATTAAAAAGAATATAGTAGTGGAAAAATTTTGTGAAAGAAGTAATTATATAGTTAGTAAGAGTAATAAAGAAAGATAAAATTATTGTAGTAGAAGTTGGAGAAACTAAAAAATTTGATTTATTGGAAATAATAATATAGATAGTAAATGAATTAAAATTAAATATAGAAGATATCATGATAAACAAACAATAGTTTACTAAAGTTTCAAATATATGGAATATAAAAAATAACAAAGATGGAACAAATACAAATAGAATGATTTTATTCTATAAGTAATAATAAGTTATGTATAAATAGTTAAAGTATTTTATAAATGATGTTTCATAATTTATTATTTTACAAATAGTAATAATAGAGAAAGTGCCCAGAATGAAGAAAAAATTTTAAGTTTACTTAAAACTAGTATTTAAGTACTAGAATATATATAATAATATATAATTAATTTAATATATATACTAGTTACTAGATATAATATATATATTAGTACATGTACATATATACTAAAATAAATAAAAAAAAAGAATATATATAATATACAATTAAACTAATATATATACTAGTTATTAGATATAATATATATACTAGAATAAAATAAATAATATATAATATATATATAACAACATATAGTTTTAAAAGATATATGTTCTTTAAAGAAGATTAAATATATTTATATATATAATACAAAAATTTTTAAAAAAAGTAATTATAGATATAAATAATAAGTTATATTTTAATAAGCGTTATAATTATATTATATGCTTTTAATTGTATTTTAAAATAGTTTTATATGCATAAATAACTAAATATATGCATTAAAATAACATAATATATGGAGGAAAAAATGGCAGAAAAAGAAAATTACAAGGACTTATTAAACAAAGGTGTTTCAATGAGATAGATAGTTACTAATACTGAATAGACCTTAAGTAAAATGGAAGTATTGCAAAACAAGACATATCATATTATTGATTTACCTTCAAGAGGATGGACATATCCATCGGAAAGTTTATTGTCTTCAGGACAAGTAAAATTGATGTAGCCTACAGGAAGAAATGAAGCGATATTGAGTTCTCAAACCTTGATAAGAAAAGGTATTGTTATAGATGAATTTTTAAAGTCATTGTTTGTAGATAAAATTGATTTAGATGATTTATTAATAGGAGACAAAAACTATTTAACTTTTGCATCACGAAGATTAGCATATGGCAATGATTATTTAGTCGAAATTGAATGTCCTAAATGTGGTAATATTCAAGAGGTAAATATTAATTTAGCTAATTTACCGATGAAATAGACACCTAAATTATTTGAATATCCTAAATAGACAAATGTTTTTGATTATGTTTTGCCAATAACACAGAAAAAGGTATTGTTTAAATTAAATACTGGTCATTTATAGAAGTTAATGGATAAATATATTAAAAATTCTAATAAACCGGGTTTATAGATTTTGATTAGGACTGCTATATTAGTGCAATAGATTGATGGTGAAAAATAGTATAATAAAATATTGAATATATTGCAAAATTTACCTGCAAAGGATACTATGGCATTGCGTAAATATATTCAAGAACTAAGCCCGGATATAAATTTGACATATCATTATGATTGTCCTAATTGTAATAGAGAATAGAATATTATAATACCGCTTGATGTTTCCTTTTTTTGGCCAGGCTATAACGGTTGAATATTTTAGAACTCTTACAGAGAATATAGTATATTTAGCTTTAATGAGTAAGGGTGCCATAACTGTAGATTAGTTATGGGATACCCCCATAAGTTATAGAAGAATATATGAAAAAATAATTACTAATTGGTATAAAGATGAAATTAAATTTATGCAAAATGCAATAAAGGCTGGGGCAATAGGCTGTCCTTTATTAAGGAGAAAATAATATAAAATGAAAAAAAATTTGACATAGGAAAAACAAATATTAACTGAGGGATTTCTTTCAAGTTTATTTACTATTATATTTCAGGCTTTGGGTATAGACAAAATTGTTGCAGCGAATATTATAAGAGACCCGGAAGTTAAAAGGCAAATGAAGAATGTTCAAAAATCACTATAGGTAATACAGAATAGTGCTAAATAGTGGAAAGAAATTAATGCCAAAGATTGGAGATATAGAAAATAAAATAATTATAAAATACTATGGCAGATAAAAAAGATAAAGACATTAATCCTAAAGAGGTAAAAAGAGTAGTTAATAGAAATAGAAAAAAACCTAATAAAGAAGCTGAAAGCATTTTGCGCAGAATAGCTAGAGACCCAGATGTTGATTTTAAAAAGCAGTTAGATGATTTAGATGATATATTTTCTGGTTATAGTAAAATAGATGATACTATATAGTAGATAAATGAAGGATTAGAAGAGTATTCAAGAAAATTAGGCAATATAAATGATGAAGTTATAGATCATGCAGCTCATTTAGTATCTATTCAAAGATAGTATCAAAGCTTATCAAAGTTTGCTAAAGGTTTATTGGGTGCATTAAATTTTAGTGATGTATATGCTAAGGCTAGTAAATCCTTGTCTTAGCATCGTGGTTTATTTATGAGTACTTATAATTCTATGACTAGCGGTATGATAAAAATGGCTAAAAATGCAAGTGTTTTAGGTACTCAGAATTTTGAAAGTTTAATTGGAAATGTATAGGAATTGGATAGGAAATTATTAGATATAGATTAGAAAATGAAGTATATGGTTACCTAGAATGATATGCAATCATTAAATTAGCAATATGCACAGGCGGTAAAATAGTTAGCTAAAATGCGAAGTTAGTATGAAGCCATGTCTTAGACAGATTTTGGTTCTATAGAAGAAATAGCTAAATATGCTAATATTAATTTAGATGAGTATATTGATAAAATGGATGAGTTATAGAAATAGATTAGGAGAATATCTAAATTAAGAAAATATGGTGTAGTAATTAGTTAGGATTAGCTTAAAGCTTAGCAAGAAAATAGAAAGTTGTTAGGATAGCAAAGATAGTTTATGTATGATATGGCAACTCTGCAATCTACTTTAAACTAGAAATTAAAAACACCAAATTAGCAGTTAGATAAAATTGGTCAAGCACTTGAAGGTGGAAAAAGTTCTTTATAGTCTTTTGTAGGATATATAGGTCAATTAGGTATAGATTTGCCAGGTCTTCAGGAAATTATAAGAAAATTAAATTTTGATAGTGTAGTAGAGGGAGCTAAAAGGACTTTATCGGAAACTACTATGGCATTTGCATTAGGTTTTAAGAAAATTGGTCAAACAGGGGCAAAGTAGTTTGGGCAAATGTTTAAGTATATAGGCATAGGATTTCATTCTTTATTGAAAAATGTTATAAAACTTATGGGAAGTATTTTATTAATGTTAACGGGTGGATTTATAGTAGCTTTTGGTGCTTTATTAACAGTTGCAATGAAATGGTAGGATGAATTAGAGCAGGCATATATAAGCACTCAAAGATCAGCTAATGCATTAAGAGGTTAGCAGGCTAATTTTGGTGCTATTTATGGTGCTTTTGGTGGAAGATTAGGTGGTGAAAAAGCAAGTTAGCTTTATAATACTATGAGGAAATTGCGTGATGTTACAGTTGAAACAGCTAAATAGGGACAGTTATTATAGAGACATTTTAGTGTTTCTGTTTCTTAGAGTGCAAATATGTTACAAAATATGCGTTATATTTATGGTATGACCGAAAAGGCTAGTAATAAATATGCTACTATAATTGCTAATATGGCTGTAATGTATGGAATACAGCCTGTAAAAGTATTTTCTGAATTGGCAGATTTGAGTTCTGAAGTTGCTTTATATTTTGGTGATTCTGTTAAGCATTTAACTAAGAGTTATTTCTTTGCTAAAAAGTTAAATTTAACAATGGATGATTTAACTAAAACAGCTTAGAGTTTAATGGATATTCAAGGTACAATATAGAAATCTTTATAGGTTCAAGCTTTAACTGGTAAAAGAATCAATGTTGAACAATTGATGCAATTAAATTTTGCTGGTAGAACTGAATAGGCAGTTGCCATGATATATGATATCTTTGCAGATTCATTTGATAGAATGTCAGTATTACAAAAACAAAGTGTGGCTAGTTTTGCTAGTACAGATGTAAAAACATTTGCTACTGTAGTTAATACTATGAAGAAGTAGAATATATCTGCAAGTCAAGCATTAAAGAAAGCCAGCAAAGATGCAGTTGATGCTTTGTCTCCACAATAGAAGGCATTAGAGAGAGTATCTACAGCAGCTTATGCATTACAGACCCGGGTATAGGCATTAAGTTATAGAATACAACAAATGATTCATAAATATATGAAGCCTTTTGTAGATATAATATATAAAGCGTTTCCTGATATTGAATCTATATTTGAAAAATTTGTTCAAACTATTGCCAATGTTGCAGTAAAGGGATTAAAATGGTTAACTCAACCCAAAACTAAACAATTATTAGATGGCTTATTTAAGGGTGTAGTAAAATTAGGTAAAACATTAATTTAGGATGTCTTACCTAAAATAATTAGTTTATTTGCTAAGTTTATAAAATTAATAGAAAATGTTTATAGTAAAGGTGGTATACCGGGATTGATTGGCTTAGCAGTATTACTTAAAGGATTATGGGAATTACCAACCGTGATAGGTGCCATTTCTAAAGCTATATCTGTTTTCAGAGGTTTAGGTAAAATGACTAAAACTGCTAGTACAGTTGCACAATTAACTACAGAAGCAGTCCCAGATATTACAAAATCTGTTGTTCCATTAACTCAACGAGCGTCAGTTTACTGGGATGCGAAATCTGATATGTATCGTTATACCAAAGGTTCAATGGTAGGAAAGCGTAAAGTAGGTGGTCAATATTACGGAAAAACATTGCCACCTGATATAATGGCCAAAATGCAAGGAGTTCAAAGACCAGCATAGTCATTTGCTGGTAGTCTTGGTGGTGCTGATGTTAGTAAAACAATAGCAAATAAAGAAATTCCTATAACTCAACAAGCGTCAGTTTACTGGGATGCGAAATCTGATATGTATCGTTATACCAAAGGTTCAATGGTAGGAAAGCGTAAAGTAGGTGGTCAATATTACGGAAAAACATTGCCACCTGATATAATGGCCAAAATGCAAGGAGTTCAAAGACCAGCATAGTCATTTGCTGGTAGTCTTGGTGGTGCTGATGTTAGTAAAACAATAGCAAATAAAGAAATTCCTAAAACCATAGAAGAAAATGTATCTAAAATTAGTAAATCAGGATAGGCTGTAGGCAAAAGTGCAAGTGGATTTACTAGTGCTTCTACTGCAATCCTAAAATTTGCAGCGGCTGTGGGAATTTTAGCTGGTTCTTTATGGATAGTGGCACAAATTCCTGCAGATAGATTATGGGCTTCAGTTGGTGCTATAGCTGCTCTAAGTGGAATGGTAGTAGGATTAGCCTGGGCAACTAAATTATCTAAACAGGCTTCTGCAGGTGTGATACTTATGGCTACAGCAGTAGGAATAATGTCTCTTTCCTTGTATATGTTGGGTAAAATTCCTAAAGATATGATTTGGCGTGCTGTTGGTGCTATAGGTGCCTTAAGTGGAATTATGGTAGGATTAATGGTTGCTTTAATGGCATTATCGGCAGGGCCTCAAGCAGTAGTTGCTTGGTCTGCTATTGCTTTATTTAATGGTATTGCTGTAGGCTTGATTTTAGTTTCTGTAGCAGTGGAAAAGATTGCTAAATCTTTAGTTATGTTAAAAGATGTTAATATGAATTCTGTTAAAGAAATAAGTTAGAAATTAACATTCTTTGCTAAAGCTGTTGGTGAATCAATGAAGTCCTTGGCTACTGAGTTATAGGGAACTACTAAAAAACAATATAAAGTTGTAAAGGTGGCAATTGATGCTTTTAGTGCATTATCAGAATCATTATTGAAATTATATGATATAGCAAAATAGAAAGATTCAATTAAATTAATAAGTTAGGGCTTACAACAAATGGTAGATAGTAAAGTTGGTGAAAATGTAGGCAAGCTTATGGCATCATTAGCAGATGCATTGGATGTTCATTCAAAAAAAATATATAAAAAGACAATGGTTATTATTGAAGGTTTTGATAAATTTATGGATAGTATAGCAAAATTGCCTAATTTTGTTAGTGAAGTTTTCAAGTTAGGTGGTGCTACCCAGAATTTAGATACACAAGCTAAAAATATAAAACAAAAATTTACTGTTATTTACGAGATAATACAAGATTTTGCTAAGAATACTGTTTTAGTTATGCAGAATTTTGCCATATTAATAGCTAATCCATTTGGTTAGTTTAATAAGACTATAGATAAAAACGGCAAAGTTATTCAAACATATGGTAAAAAGACATTATGGTAGAAATTGGGATTTAAGGATCAGGCAAAAAAAATATATAAAGATATTGATATAATGCTGGGCGGGTTTGGTAAGTTTATTGATTCTTTAACTAATTTAGATAAAATTGTAAGTGAAAAAAATGGTGTTAAAAAGATTACAGACGATTTAAAGCAATTAATTGGTATTATGCCTGAAATATCTGGGAAAATTGCAAATGTGATGTTAAATCTAAGTACGGCATTTTCTGATAAAGGCTCTAAAAAAGTATATGAAAATGTAGGTGGTATGATGGAAAGTTTTAATAGTTTTCTAGATACAATAACTAAAACATCATAGACGTTATAGAAATTGAATAAGATTACTTTAAATTTTGATATATTTAATAAATTATTTGGTAGATCTAGTACTTTAAATCCTAATGAGACTTATATTTCTTCATTTAATTATGTGCCATAGACTGATTTCATATCTTCTTTAAAGTTAACTTTTACCTCATTAAGTAATTTGGAAAAATAGATTAATATAAAAGTTATAAATAATATAATTGATGCTATATCAAAATTAATTGATATGGTTATTAAATTAAGTGGCGCTCAAGATGCAATAAATAAATTAGATATGTCAAAGTTTAAACAAACTCTAGTAGGCACAAATGGAATTACTGGTATTATGACTTCAATGTTTGGTCAGTTAAATAAAACAATAGAAGAGACTGAAGAAGCATATAAAAGTAAAAATGTTTTTGCTATTACAGGTAGAGCAATTACTAGTTTGATTACTCCTAATAAACAGGGTAAATCTATGAATCAATTTTCTTCTATGATTGATATTCTTAATAGATTTGTAGATACTATCATTAAATTAACAAATGTAGATACTGGTAAATTATCATCTTCAAGTGCTACACTACAAACTGCAACAGGATATATTACAAGTTCATTAAATCAATTGATTGGTGTTCAGGGCGATAATTTAAATGGACGAATAATGGATTTATAGTATTTAGTTAATGTATTAGGGAAAATGCAAAAATTAGATGATACAAAAGTAAATAAACCACTAGATAAGCTTTTATCTATATCTAAAAATTTAAAGTCTCCTGTTGATAGTATTGTCAAATCTATTAATAGCTTAGTTTCTTCTTTAACTTCATTAAAAAATATAGATTTGAGTAAAGTGGAAAAATATTTATATTCTATATTTAATACTTAGGCTATGACTGCTATTGCTAATATATCAACTAGCAAATTAACACCATAGCAAAAGTATCAAACCATAAAAAAGATTTAGTCTTTACTTCCTGATATTAATAAATTTGATATAGGATAGACTAAAAAACAAACTGGCGGAGCTGGTAAGACTGGGCAATCAACTATAGCAGTAAATGTATATATGGATTCTAAATTAATAGCTAAATATGTTGCTTAGGCATCTAATAAGAGCTAATCAATGAGGATATAAAAAATGGATTATAAAGATATATTAACTTTTATACCTATAGCAAATTAGACAAGTGAAAATTATGCTAAACGCATAGGTGTAGATATAGTATATAAGGGTTTAATGTATATACCTCCAGCAGGAACTAAATATAATAAGACTATAGATATTTTAAAAACAGCATCATATGTAGCACCAATGTTTATTGCTACACTTCAAAATAAAAGATTATTAGGTTTGGCTCAGACAATATTATATAGAACTAAAATATATATACCTCCAGCAAACATACAAAATAATGTGGTTTTAAATCCAGGCAAAAAAAGTGATTATGATTCTAAGCAGAATGTTTTTATTATGCGTCAGGAAAATAAATTAAAGAATAATGATGCAATATTTTATAGCAATATTAACAATAATTATTTTAATTTGGCAAACAATAAACCATATAATGCTAAATCTTAGCCTATTTTGGTTGTATATAATAATATTAATAATAGTTATCTTCAAACAAAAGAGAACATAATACATAATGTAGACCCGTAGTTTACAAGTAAATATATTTATATAAAGTCTTTACCGACTGGTTCAAATAAAATAACATTAATATAGAAAAGTTATATATCACCAAGTAATAGAAATAATGTGCCATTAGGTGGAGATTCAGTAGCATAGATTAAAAAGAAAGGAATACCTATAAGTAGTTTTAAAGATTTTTCATTTCCTTCACTTATGGCACAACTATAGTCTATGGTAGGTTCAGATATATTTAATATTGGTAATCCTAAATCAAAAAACAAATATAAACCATATATATTTTCTAATCCTTTATTCAATGTTTTTGATCGTTCATATATTCCCTGGGCATATTTACCTAAAGATATAGATGATTTTAATAATCCTTTAAAAACTTCAGGTGTATATTCAATAAATGCACCCATAATGTCTCCTTTACTTGATCCTGCAAGAAATTGGATTGGCGATAAATTAGACGAATTAAAATCAAAAAAACCAATTAAAGATGTGCTTGATGCTGTGGATAAGGCTAAAGCTTAGGTAAGAAAAATATTATGTTTTGGTAAAGATTTTAATTTAGCAAATAGACCAGTTGAGTTTACTTTTATGGGAAAATAGGGCGATGAAAATTATAAATAGCAAACAAACCCTGTAACTCTTTTTGAAAATAATCCCTTTACTCAAAAAAAACAATCATTGCAAATAATGGATATGGTATCTTATCAAGCTTAGTCTTATATGTCGCATTTATATCGTAAACAATAGGATGGCACTTATATTAATGATTCTGTTAATGATTTGCCTTATCAATCTGGTAGTTTAATTAAATTTTGGATTGAGGATATTAATAATGGCGCTATTATGAGCACACCTGCTTTTATTAGTGGTTTGAATGATCAAGGTTTATCTGGTCAATGGGCAGATGTAAAATATGTAGGTAGTATGTATCCTCAGTTTGTATATGAAGGTCAAGAAAAAAGGTCTATTTCATTTAAATTAAGTCTTGGATGTTTTGATATTAAATATCTGTATCAATATATGTAGAAATTAAATTTTTTAAGAAAAGTAGGAACTCCTAAGTATAAATAGGTTGCTATAGCGGATGGTAAGTCTACTATACAGTATCCTAAGGCTCCTATATATAAAATGACTTTAGGTGATATAATATATTAGCAATATGGTTATTTTGAAGCTTGTTAGATAACTTGGGATGATGATAATAGTGTTTGGAATATGGATAGATATAGAGCTTTGAATAATTAGAAATATTTGAAAATTTTAAATGATGGCCAAGATTTTAGAAGCGCTTTGATATCTTATTATAATTAGGATTATTATAAAAAAATCAATATATTAAATGAATAGGAAAAATAGTTATTAAAACAAGTAATAGATATTTAGATACCGATTTTAACTAGTTTTGATATTACTTTTGTTTGTATTTATGGCAGGGGTATAGATAATAATATTGATAATTGGATATATAGGAAAAATTAATTATGGCTTCACCTTCAAGATATTCTAAGTATTCACATAAAATTAATAATGGACAATATTATTCTTTTACATTGTATCCATATATTATCAATATTAATGATACTGATTTTTATAAAATTATTGTAAAATAGGGTGATAGATTAGATTTATTGGCTAAAAGATATTATAATAATTCTACATTTTGGTGGATTATAGCTATGGTAAATAATATTGATGGTGATTCTTTGTTAGTTTAGCCTGGAACAATATTATATATACCAAAGGATTATACTTCTTATGTTTACTAATACTTTTCCTTAGAATATTAAAACGTAGTTAAATTTAAGGTCAAAATTTAATGGTTTATAGCATCCACAAGAATAGTTAACTGATGAAGAATTAAAAAAGTATGAGGATTGGCATAGTAGAACTCCATTTGTTCTGGCATATTCTAATATTAGGTATACTCAATCAGCTGCATTAAATAATGATAATTATGATTTAAGATGGTCAGTTGTAGGAACTTTAACTGTAACAGATAGCGCTATTAGAAACAAAATTTATCCAAGTGATTATTATGACTTTGATCCTAATTTTTTAGAGAATTATGGCTTAGTTCCTAAACCGGTAATAAAATCTTTTTAGTTGGGTGCTAAAGGTGATATTGGAACTTTAAGAGATGTTACTTTAACAATTTAGTGTTATAATTATCTACAATTCATTAATATTAAACGATACTTTGGTGTTCCTTGTTCTTCTATATTTATACAATATGGAAATTTTGTTAGCTAGGAATAGATTAGTAAAATATATCCTCCAATTTTAGATAGTATATAGGAATTAAAAGGTAATAGTGGCACTGGAACTTATATAGATAATCCTACAGTTTTTGATAATTATTCTAATATAGTAAATATATAGTATGTATCTGGAGTAGTTTATGGATTTGATGTTGAACAAAATGGTAATATATTTACTTTAATAGTTAAAATGATGACCAAGGGTTTAAGCTAGATATTTAATTATGCTAACTTTAATGAATTGGGTTAGAAAGTAAATTTGAAGAAGAATTTAATAGACAAAATAAATAAATAGTGGATACCATAGAAGAAAAATAAATCTTTTTATAATAATCAAGATATTATTATAATTAATAAATAGAAATATGTTACTTTTAGCTGGATAGCACATTTTATTTTAAGTTATATAAGACAACAACTATACAAAGACGGTAAAAATTCATAGAAAAACTCATTATAGGCAAATAAGTATGTATATGTTTTTGCCCCTTAGTATAACTTTACCGCTCAATTAGTATCCAATACTAAAGATGTTTTATTGATAAATGATAAAAAATTTAATTCTAAAGTTAAGGGTAGAAAATTTATTACTACTTTTGATGATATAAAGCAATTGTAGAATGTATATAAAGAAAAAGGTATATTTCAAAGTAATAAAGATAATAATATAACCGATATTGTTAAACATTACAATTATTATTAGGCTAATAGTAAAGATTATAGTGATAAAATCGGTTGGCTTGGAAATGTATATATAAGATTAAATAAATTAATAGATATTATCAATAAAGAAGATAATTACAGTATAAATGATTTGTTGATTTAGCTTTAGAATTTAATTGGCAATGCTTTTGATAATAATTTGATTATCGCTCATAGTTTTAATTCTCAGCGATAGATATATTAGATTGAACAAATATCTTTAAATATTGCATATAATCCCGGGATTTATAAAATTCCTAACTGGGGACAAAAATCTATTGTAAAAGAATTAAATTATACTATTAAAATGCCCGATACTTATCAAGCTACTATATATCAAGCTTATGGTCAAAATGCTGGCGTTGCTAATAATTTGTTTAAAGCTATTTTCGGTAATTATGAAGTTTTTCCTACGGACATAATGTTAATAAATCAAAATCTAAAAACTGAAGTTAATCAATCTGCTAATCCAGAATAGAAAGTTATAGATTATAAAAAACAACAAAAGTAGTATGGAGATAAAGTGAGTAAAATATTTGATACTAAGACAGGTATAGCAAGTAATTCTGAATTAGAAAAATAGCAGACTATTAAAAATATAAATACATATAATAAAGCTGAAGTAGAAGTAATAAAACAATAGTTACTAGATAAAGCTAATGTTAATATTCTTACTTCTCAATATATGATAGAGTTATAGTTAACACTTGACTTTATAAGTAATATTTGGTTTGGACATACATTTAAATTAGAATTTAATCCCTTAGGATGGGATACTCGTTTTTACGTATAGTAGGTAAAACAGCGAGTAGATGAAAATGGCGCTAGTACTACTATTAAAGGTAGAATGATAGGATGATGAATGAAATTAATTATACAAATGGTAAAGAATTTAAAATAAAATAGACCGGTTAGGTTTATATCGGATATTATAATTATATAAGAGGTAAGTATTATACTGGGAAAAAGTATGTATATAAAAAATCCAAAGAATTAGAAAAAATTTAGGATGATGGTGATAATAATTTCTTTCCCTGGGCATTAAAATTTAAAGATTTAATTATTGATTTAAGCCAATAGCCTAAATAGTTATAGATAGTAGACAGTTTAAAATAGAATGAGTCAAATGATGTAATATCAGTTTATATTTTAAGGGACTTAAAAAAAAATAAAATTTTTTAGGTTAGCTTAAATACTTATAATATATACAAATATAACAAAAATTATGTATCTTGTGAGATAAAATTGCAAAAAAAAATTCGGCATTTTGAAAATTTCGGTTATAATATATAGTAGGTGGGTAAAATTTAGGACAAATTAATTGCAAATTATATTAAGCAAAGATTTAAATAGCATATCCCATTGATATAATTATATTTACAAGGAGGCAAGATGGTTTTTTATGACATTAAATAGCATCAATAGTGTGGTATTAAGACAATATAGTTTATATAGAATTTTGATGATTCTAATATATTTAATTATAATTTATTAATTTTAAATATATATAAGTGTTTTTATATATGCTTATTGAATGATGATAATTCTATTTTTCATATTTATATGACTAATAATTTATAGATACAAAAAGAACAAATCAAAAATATAATATATACTAATCATAAAGATTTATTTGATTTATATGATATTAGTAATTAGTATAAAATCTTTAATAATTTTAAATAGTATGCAGATTGGCTATCAGAAAATTCCAATAATTTAAAAGTTATTTATATACCATATTTCAATCAATTTCATTATCCTTTTTAGTTTTCTAAGTCTTAGTTATTAAATATAAATTTGATTAACTAGTGGTGGAATGGAGTTTGTAATATTGATAATTTATAGGATATAAAATATTGTAATTTTTTCAATTATGTATATTATTTAGTATCAAAAAATGAATTATATGTATCTAAAGCAAATAGAGATAAGTTTAAAAATTCTTCAATTAGGCAAGAATTGTATATAGATGTTAATGATGTAAGATGTAAAAATACTTCAGATGGTTTTAATTATTTTGTTAATTTATAGTCATTAGATTATATAAGTGCAAAGGGTAAAAATTTATTATTACAAATAGATTATGAGGCTTCAGTAATACAATTACTTGGTTATTTGTTAGGACATGAATTTAATGATGATCCGTATATGGAATTAGCAAAGTAGTTAAATCTCGAAGGACTTGATAGGAAAGAAATCAAAAAAACTGTGTTGTCAATATTATATTCTTTAAAAATTAAAGACTATAAGCATATAGTTTTTTTCAAAAAAGCTAGTATTTTTATAGAATATCTAATATAGCAATATGGATTACATAATGGATATATTAATTCCTTAATTACAGAAAGAAAATTGTATGTAGATAATAATCAATAGAATTTGGGAGGTAAATTACTTAGTATATATCTTTTATCTTTAGAGTTAGAATTATATACCGGATTAATGTATGATACTATGTGTTATGATTATGAGAATTTAAAACCGGCAATATTCATTTATGATAGTATAGTCTATCAAATTTATAACGTCGATAAAGTAAGTAAGGAGTTTAATGATATTTACAATATATTAACAATTAATAACATTCTAAGGGTTAACTGTTTTTTAGGTTACACCCTTAATAAACTAAAAAAAATATAGTAGTAAAGGAGTATTAATATTATGAAAATTAAGGATGCAAAAAAAGTGTAGGAAATGCCATTGCAGAAACAAGAGAACAAATATGAAGAGAGTGAAAATACTAATAGTAAATTAGCAATGGTAATAATTAAGAAGTAGAATCTTTGGGGATTGGTATAGAAGATTAAGAAATCTTCTACAGTTCAGAAAATTTATGTTTTAAAGACTGAAAACAATCCCGAGTATGATGATTTCTTTTTTGTTATATTTGATTCAGATAGTATGTTGGCCAAGACAGTTAAGAGTACTATAATTCACAAAAAGGGGAAAGCATATTATACTATCAATGCATTAAATGAATTAGTAAAAAGGGAAAATAATGGTAAATTAGACAATAATTTTCCTATTAATTGGTAGAAATACCAAAACAAAATTTTATTTTTAAATAATTAGAAACAGTTAGTTTAGATAAACACTAAACTTTACAAATTAATTAGGTTAAATAAGTATTCAAAATAATAGGAGGTTTAAATGATAGACTATAATTTGGTTAAAAAAAGAATGTATGAAATTGAAAAAACTAAAGAGCAAGCTAGTTTTAGAAAGTTAAATTATTGGTTAAAATAGGGTTCTTCAACTTTAAGGTTTATTACTCCACCAGACGAAAAATTTCCATTTAAATATGGAGTGATATATTATGACATTAAGAGATTCCCTATTGTTTGGTTAGATGATTATGGAGTTGATCCCATCAGAGAATCTTTAGATGCTTTATTAAGAAGCGGGGATGAAATTAATGTAGAATTTGCAAAGAAACATTATCCAATTAAAAGAGCTTTTGCTGTTGCAGTAGTAAGAAATTCTGATTACACTGATCCGGTTTGGGTTGCTTTACCTATGAGTGTAGAACAGCAATTAATCGCTTATTTATATAATATTGAAGATTATGGTGATATTACTGATGTGCATACTGGACGTGATTTTATCATTACGAGAACTAAAGGAAGTGGAGGCTTAAAAACTGATTATTTAGTTCAGCCTAAAGGAAAGCCAACTCCTCTTGCCAATACAGAACAAGAAATAAAAAGAATACTAGAGAATATTCCAAAAATTGAAGAAGCTTATACTATTTATAATTATGACGAGTTAAAGAAAGTATGGACTGAATATTTAAATGGCGATACAAATTCAAATGAATAGGCTGAACTTGAAGCAGAAAAAGAACCTGTTGTGCCTGTTAAAGAAACGATAACCTCACAAGAAGAAATTGAGCGTGCTTTGAGTAAATTTAATATTAAAAAATTGAAATAAGGTATTAACTATGGCAAAAGTAAAATAGAAATAGAGTAATAATATAGAAAACTTAGTTAATATAATAAAGAAAAATTAGGGACATGAAAGTGCAAGGGTATTAGGGGAGGCTAATGACCCCCCCTATTATCTGAGCACTGGAGATGATGTTTTGGACATTTTGATATCCAATAAAAAACATGCAGGCATCCCGGCGGGTAGAATTTCTGAAATTGCTGGTTTATAGGGAGCTGGGAAGTCTTTATTGTGTGCACATTTAATTAAATCTTGTCAAGAGAAGAATGGTATTCCAATTTTAATAGATACTGAAGCTTCAGCAAGCTGGTAGTTTATGAAAGCTATTAATGTAGATATTAATAAGGTGATTTATTATGATACTTTAAGGACTGTAGAACAAATTCATAAAGCTACTGAGGAATTGATGTATACTATTAGATTGCATGAACCTGATGCACCTATATTAATTATAGTTGATTCATTAACCGCTGCTACAACAGAAATGTAGATTAGTAATAAAGATTATGAAAATAAGGGATATATAGCTGCTCTAAAAGCAAAGATGAACTCTTAGGCTTTACGTAAATTATTATCAATGGCTTCTATGCGAAAAGTGGCATTAGTTTATACTTCTCAATTAAGATATAAATTAGATAATATTAATCCTTATATGGATCCGTATAGATCATCCAGTGGTGGTAGTGCATTACAATTTTATGCATCAGTGAGAATTAGGTTAGAAAAGAAATCAAAATTAAAAGAGAAAATACATGGAGTTGATACTGTTGTTGGTGTAAGAACAAAAGCTAGAATAGATAAATCTAAGCTTGGTGCTACCTATAGAACTTGTTAGTTTGATGTTTATTTTGATTCTGGTATAGCAAATTATACAAATTGGCTATAGACATTAAAAAAATATAAAGTAATTGAGGGCAAAGGAACAAAAAATATACCATATGTTATTAAATATAATGAACAAGAAATTGTATTACCTTCTGGTCATTTTGAATAGGTTATTAAGAATAATAAATAGATTAAATAGCAGGTTTATGATATACTTTATGATTTATTGGCATTGAAATATAGAAGTATTGATGATTTACCTAATAGATAGATTATAGTAGAAGATGAAGAATATGATAATGAAGATACATAAGAATAAATCTAAGTGTGATTATGTTCAAAAATTTAAAATATGCTAATAATAATTATATTTTAATAATTGATGGAACTAATCTAGTTATAAGATCATTGTCTATAGCAGAAAGTAGAAATTTAAATTATATATAGATTGCTCTTTCAAGTATTGTATCTGTATTAAGAAAATTTAGACCTAATGAAATATATGTAGTCTTTGATGGATAGAATAGTTGTATTGGAAGAAGAGCTATTTTTGAAGGATATAAATAGAATAGAAGATTAAAAAAGTATCAATTTGAGGACTATATTCAGTTATATGAATTAATTAAATATATGCCGGTTATTTTGTTAAGAATTAATAATATTGAAGGAGATGATGTTATAGCACATATTGCATTAACTAACGAAACAAAGAATAATACTATTTTAATTTATTCTTCAGATCAGGATTTCTTTCAATTGTGTTCTAAAAAAATATCTATATATTCTCCTAATACTAAACTTATAATTACTGAAAGTATTATGCAAGAAAAGTATTAGTGTTATCCAGCTAATTTTCCTATTATTAAAGCTATAATAGGTGATGATTCAGATAATATTCCTGGGCTTAAAGGTGTTGGTATGAAAATATTATTAAATAATTTTCATTAGTTATTTAAGTATTATTAGCCAATACAGGGTGATCTTACAAAGTTTAAATAGATTCTTGAAGTAGGATATTCTCATAATAAGTTATCAAATAAGATATTAAATAATTTTGAAGAGGTAAAAAAGTATTATAAACTTGTAAATTTAAGAAATGGAGTTATCTTAAACCCACAACTCGGTGCAATGTTGCAATAGACTATTGATAATAAAAAGAAGAATTTATAGTTTAACAAGAAGTAGTTTTTGGATTATATAAATAAATTAAATATTTCTAATGATTCAATTAATTCAATTTACTTGACATTAAGTTAGATACATAGTAGGAGGTGAAATTAGTGAATACTGATAAAGACAAGTTCAGTTATGATAAGAAATTTCTTGATAAGATTGTTGTAGCAATGTTGAAAGATGAGAAATTTTTATTGAAGTGCCTTGATTTAGACATAGTTCAATATATAGATAGTGGCACTCATATATATATTATAAAATTTATTTTGGATTTTTATAAAACTTATAGTACTATACCTACAATGGATTCTATTAAGATTAAAATTCAAGAATAGTCAGATGAAATTTTTAAGACTGCAATTACTAATACTTTTGTAAATATCATTAATAGTTTTTAGGAAAATAATTTATAGTTTATTAAAGATAGTGTGATAAATTTTTGTAGATATCAAGAATTGAAATCTGCTTTAATTCAGGCTATAGATTTATTAAAATAGAAAAAGGATTATGATAAAATTTATGATATAATAAATTCTACAAAGTTCAAGGGCATAGATGCTGATTTAGGTAAAGAATATGTTAGTTCATTTTTTGATAGACACAAACCTGAAAGGTCAACTTGGATTTAGACGCCCTGGCCAGTAATAAATAGTATTTTGAGTGGTGGTGCTAAATCTGGAGGATTGCATATTATTTTAGCTCCGCCTGGAGTAGGTAAAAGTTGGTTTTTAGTTAATATCGCAGCTAATGCTTTGAAACTGAATAAGAAAGTTTTATTTGTTACTTTATAGATGACTGAAAATTAGATTGCAGAAAGAATGGATATTAAATTAACAGAAAAACCTAGATAGTGGTTTTATATTACTTAGAATTTAGCTAAAGCACAAATTATGTTGTAGCCATATAAAGATAATTTAATCATTAAAAAATTTATTGCTAAGCAAACTAAAGTAGGATAGATAGAAACTTTTATTGAGCAATTAAAGTTATTTAATAATTTTATGCCGGAATTACTAATAGTTGATTATGGAGACATTTTGAAGAGAGAAAGTAATAATAATATGTATGATGCATATGGTGATATATTTGTAGGATTGAAGTCTATTGCACAAAAGTATGATATACCTGTTTGGACTGCTACTCAAGGCAATCGTTCATCTATTAATTCAGAATTATTATTGGGTGATAGCACGGCACATTCTATAGAAAAGTTATAGATTGCAGATTTTGTAGTTTCGATGTCCAGAACTCAACAAGATAAACTAACTAATACAGCTAGATTTGTAATAGTAAAAAATAGAAATAATATAGATGGTATGGTTTATAATGGCATTGTGGACTTTACAATAGGAAGAATGGAAATGTATTAGAATCATACAAAGAAATCATTATAGGCAAGAGAAAGAATGGATAAAGGTAATATATTGGTTAAAAACAAAGTTCGTGATGAATTATAGATTTTAAGAAACAAAAATAATATTAATGGAGGTAATGTTAATGAAGAAAATTAAAATGCACTAGTAGGCAAAGGATTCTATTAAACTTGGTATAGATAAATTGACAGAGTTAGTTAAATCAACTCTTGGCCCTAAGGGTAGAAATGTTATTATACAAAACAATTTCAGTAAGCCTATAATTACTAATGATGGTGTGACCATAGCCAAACAAGTTGAATTTGAAGATTTATTTGAAAATTTAGGAGCTACATTATGTAAATAGATTGCAGAAAAAACTAATATGTAGACTGGAGATGGAACTACCACAGCTATTGTATTGGCACAATCAATTATTCATTAGGGATTATAGATGATTAATAAAAGAGGCACTAATGTTATTTTTTTACAGAAAGCCTTAGAAAAATATTGTAATTTAGTAGTTGATTATATAAGGAGTTTGGCAAAAGACATAACTAATAAGAAATAGATAGAGGATATAGCAACAATTTCTGCTAATAACGATAAATAGATAGGAAGAATTATTTCTATGGCAATAGAACAAGCCGGTATCGATGGAGTTATTAATGTTGATGAATCCAAAACAATAGAGACTTGGTTAGAAAAAGTTGATGGTATGTAGATAGATAGTGGTTATTTATCACCTTATTTTATTAATGATGAAGTAAAATTATAGTGTGAATTAGAAGATGTATATATAATGGTATATGATTCAAAAATTTATGCTGTAAATTAGATATTAACAGTATTAAAGAATGTAGTTGCTCAAGGTGCATCTCTATTAATTTTTGCTGAAGATATAGAAGGTCAGGCTTTAGCAACTTTAGTACTAAACGCAGCCAAAAATATTGCCAAAGTCTGTGCAGTAAAATTACCGGGATTAGGTGAAAGTAGAAGAGATATTGCTGAAGATATATGTGTTTTAACTGGGGCTAGGTATATGTCTAAAGAATTAGGTGTTAAATTAGATCAAGAATCTGTTTTAGATAATTTAGGCTTTGCAAAAAAAGTTATTGTTAAGTCTGATTCAACAATTATTAGAGAAGGTAATGGTGAAAAAGAATAGATAGAGAAAAGGATACAAGCAATTAAACATAAGTTGTAGTTAGCTGAGAATATATTTGAACAAGAGCGATATCAGAAGCGTATAGCTAAATTATTAGGGGGGATTTCAGTAATACATTTAGGTGCACAATCAGAGATGGAATTAAGAGAGAAAAAATTTAGAATGGAAGATGCTATAAATGCTACTAAGGCTGCGATTGAATAGGGTATTGTTATAGGTGCAGGAAGTTCTTTAATTAAAGCATCTAAAATTTATTTATAGAGTTTAAAACAAAATAATGAATTAACTTAGGAAGAAAGAATAGCTATTGACATTTTGGAAAATTGTTTAATATATCCGGCTAAACAAATTATATATAATAGTGGTGTAGATGATCAAGTTGAGATTAATGATATAATTAAACAAATTGTTAATGATACTAATAATCTTTTAGGTTTTAATGCTTTAACTTGTAAATTATAGAATTTAAGATAGGCAGGTGTTATTGACCCCGTAAAGGTTGTTAGATGTGCATTACAGAATGCAGTATCGGTGGCAAGTTTATTTTTAACAACTGATGGAATAATCATTGAATAGGTTGAACAAAATCAAAACAATATTAAATTATAATAGGAGAGAAAAAAATGAAATTAACTAATACCTGGAAACATTTAGTGGTAGGTGCATTAGCAGGATTAATTATTGGATTTATAATTAAATTATTTGCTGTATTTGAATTACAGTGGTTCTGTGCTTTTGCATTTACGTTAATTACTATTGTTTGGGAAAACAATCAAAGATTAAGAACTATGGGTGAAAAGATTGAAAATGAAAGTGTATCTGAAAAGAAAAAATGGAATTGGTTTGATAGTTTAATTGATTTGCTAGTTGCGAATGCTGCGTTTTATTTAGTATACTTAACTATATTGTAATTTAGTAGGAGGATTGTATGGACAATAAAGACAATATAAATGTCCTCAAACAAGATGATTTTAAGTTAGAAATTTATCATGGTAAAGAATTAATTGTAGACGATAAAAGTGTGAATTCTGTATATTATGAATTAAATGATTAGATATTTTATGAACCTAATCAAAAAGACAATCTGGGAAATATTTATATTATTTTATATGATAATACAAATTTTAATTTAAAAAAACTATTACAGAACGATTTTAGAATAGAACTAAAAGTATTATCAATGTTTTAGTAGGATTATAAAACAGTCCATTAGTATAGATTTTATATCAATAATAAATTTGGGATTTCTCAAAATTTTTCTTCTAATGGCGGGAATGTTTCATGTATTAAATTATCTGGAGTAATTAATAATTTTGAAATTATTAAATAAAGGAGACAAAACAAATGGGTGCAACAGGAAGTATTTCAAAAATGGATTTTTCAGCGAAAATATATAATATAAGTAATAGTGTAATTATTGGTAGTAATTCTATAAAAAGTGTAGAATTTAAATTAAATAATGTAAGCAATATTAGATATGCAGGAATGTTAAATATTGGTTTTTATGATTATAATAATATTAATTTAATTTCTTTATTAAATAGTTTTTATACCTAGAATTTAAAACTTGATTTAAATATTCCAACAACAAATTCTATACATCAATATACATTTTAGTTAGGTCGATAGTTTCAAATTCAATAGCAATTTGATTCTAGTAATACTTCAAGTGAGTCTGCTTCAATATTAATTAATGTGCCTGTAACTAATTTTATCGTTAAGTAATAATATGATAGAATTAAATACAATACAGAAATAGATTTGGGAACAAAACTATAAAGGGCCTAATGATAAAACAGTCTAGGACACATTTCGTCGTGTAGCGCATACTATAGCACAAGTTGAGGCTTAGGATATTAGATAGAGCATTGAATAGTAGTTTTATAATTTAATGAGTAATTTTTAGTTTTTACCGGGTGGCAGAATATTAGCTAATGCAGGTGTAGATGAAAGGAAGAAAACTACTTTATATAATTGTTATGTTTATCATCCTTATGATTTTGGTATTCGAGATATTGATTCTATGAATGGTATATTTGAAAGTTTAAAACAGAGTGCAAAGATATTAGCAAGTGAAGGCGGTTTGGGTATAAATTTGGGGTTTATTAGACCTAATGGTGCTTTTATACATGGCACAGGTGTACGGACGCCTGGTGCAGTGAAATTTATGTAGTTGTGGGATAAGGTTAGCGAAATTATAACCCAGGGAACATATAAAAAGATTGAAGATAAATATAGTAAAATAGCTAAAAGAAAAATAAGAAAAGGTGCTATGATATCGGTTCTTTCGATAGCTAATTCTTAGATTAAATAGTTTATAACTTCTAAGCAAATTGCAGATAAATTAACACGATTTAATTTGTCAGTTTTAGTATCTGATAGATTTATGAGTGCAGTATAGAAAAATTAGATGTGGCAATTAGTTTTTCCAGATTTATAGTATTCTAAATATGCAGAATAGTGGGATGGTGATTTAGATAACTGGATAAGACGAGGCAAGCCTGTAGTTGTATATGAAGAAATACCGGCGAGAGATTTATGGGATTTATTAATGATTTCTGTATATAATCACAATGAGCCCGGTATATTATTTTATGATACTATAAACAATAATAATCCTATTAGTTATTGTGAAAGAATAATAACAACTAATCCGTGTTCAGAAATACCCCAGCCTTCAGGTGTGTGTGATTTAGGATATTTAAATTTAGTAAAATTTTATGATGAACAAACTCAATAGTTTAATTGGGATAGATTTTAGTATGCTATTAAGTTGGGTGTTATCTTTTTAGATAATGTTTGTGATATAAGTTATGTTCCTATACCTGAATATTATGAAAAAGTTTTATAGAAAAGAAGAATAGGATTAGGTGTTATGGGATTAGGTTCCTTACTTATGATGTTAGGATTAAGGTTTGGTTCAAATTAGGCGATATAGTTTACAGACAAATTATTTAAATTTAAAGCTGAGCATTAGTTATATACTTCAGCGGCTTTAGGCGCAATCAAGGGTTCTTTTAAATTATTTGATAAGTAGAAATATTTTACTTCTAAATATTGGTATGAAATACCTATTAGTTATAAAGTTAAACGTGAAATAGAGGATATAGGATGTATGCGAAATTCAGTAAGGTCAGCCAATGCACCTACTGGAACAATTGCAATTTTTTCTGGGCAAGTTTCTAATGGAATTGAGCCAGTATATATGAAGTAGTATATTAGATGGATGATTGTAACACAAGATGAAATTCAATAGTTATTATAGAAGCATGAAGATTTAATCATTCCTAATCCATTTAATGGTGAATGGTTTGAAACTGATGTATTTAAATTTAAACATAAGGGTAATCAATAGGTATTATAGGGCACTATTGATAATCAATTATATTAGATTGACAAATCAAGAGGATTAGTTAAAGCTATTTTAGTTTAGGATTATGGATGGAAATATGTTAAATAGCATAATTTATCTCAGAAGGGCGTAGTAGAAACTAAAGATTTGACGGTTTCTGACCATATTAATATGCTTGCAACTTCAGCCAAATATGTTGATCAAAATCAATCTAAAACTATTAATATACCTGAAGATTATCCTTATGAAGATTTTAAAAAAGTATATATGTAGGCTTACAAAAAAGGCATAAAAGGCGTAACAACTTATAGAGCAGGAACTATGGCTTCTGTATTGGAAGAGAAAAAAGAATAGAATAATTTAGAATAGTTATATAAACAAGATTAGAATGTTATTTTATCTGATGTAAAGTTGCCAGATAAAACATATGCTTTACAATATAAAATAAAAGATAAAAACAAAAAGAAGTGGTATATTACTTTGTCATTTATAGATAAAGAGTTGACTATACCTGTGGCTATATTTATAAGAACTAACAGTAAATAGTCAACTTAGATAACAGATAAAATTATTTAGTCTTTATAGAAATTATTGTTAAATTCAGGAATTAGAAAATAGTTGGTTTAGGAACAAAAATTAAAATGTGAAAATCAAAGTAATGTAGACAAAATAGGTAGATTTATAGGTATGGCATTAAGACATAATATTCCTATTAATAAAATTATTGATATTTTATAGATTAATTCAGATGGTTTATCTACTTTATCTTTTCATATAAGAAAAATATTATCTCAGTATATTAAAAATGGTACTAGAGTTGAAGGTAAGAAATGTCCTCAGTGTGATAGTGATAATTTAGTATATCAAGATGGTTGTGTTACTTGTCTAAATTGTGGATATGGCAAATGTCAATAAAAAATATAAATAATGGAGGTGAATGTGAGAAGAAAATTTAGATTTGAATAGTAGAATAATAATATAAATAATAATATAGAAAATAATGGTCAAACTGAACAACCAAAACAAACAAATACAAGTCTTGTTAAATCAATAAATGATAGGATTTATTTTTATAAAGATGTAGATTAGTCTTCTATGCTAGAATTAAAATAGCAAATTGAAACTTAGAATAAATTATTTGATAATATATCAATACAACTTGAATAGTTACAAATGCCTATATCGCCAGTAATACATTTACATATTTCATCTTGGGGAGGAGATGCTTTTTGTGGATTACATTTGTATGATTTTTTAAAAAATAATAAATATCCTATTTATACATATATTGATGGATTTGTAGCATCAGCTGCGTCATTGATTTATTTAGCTGGCACAAAAAGATAGATGAGTAATAATTCTTTTATTTTAGTTCATCAATTATAGAACTGGTTTGTAGGAAATTTTAGTCAACTATAGGATCATTATAATACTTGTCAAAAAATAATGAATAAATTGAGATGTGTTTATCTACATTAGTTAGATATATAGTAGGCATAGTTAAATGAATTATTAAAGCATGATTTGTGGCTTAATAGAGAATAGGCTATGAAGTATGGATTTATAAAATAAAAAAATTATGTTAAATTTTATTATGGAGATGTAATTATTTATAATGGATAAAAATGATTTTCTTAGAATTTGGGTATATGATAGACACAATGGTATATATAAAGTCTATGTACCCTATATATATTTAAAAGAGTTTAAGGCGTTTGCTAAAGAAAACAATATAGAATTAAAATAGTGCACAACATATTATTATGGTAAAACTTATGTAGCTATTGATTTTATATTTAAAAAATAGTATTTTGAATTAATTAATCAATATATTAAATAGTTAAATAAAAAATAGAAATTAAAAATAAAATAGGAGAAAAAGAATAATGCTATATCCATCCCCACAGTTAAAAAAAATTTTAAATAACTATAAAAAGTTGTCTAATGAAGAACAAATGTAGTTAATAGATGATTATTTATATGGAGATCATAGGACTTCTGAAAGAGCTGCAACGAAGTTAATTAATAGTTTATCACATTTATTTGCTGATTTAATTACTAAAAATTCACGTAAGTTTGAAAGATTTGCTTCTTAGTGGACATTTGATGATATATTTGATGAAATGGCTTTGGCTTTTTTAAAATCATTGAAAAGATATAATAAGAATACATCTAATTTGACCACATGGGCAACGCAAGTAGTTAAGCCTATAATTAATAATGCTGAAAGTATTTTGGGAAATAAACATAAAGGTGGCAAATAGTTTATTAGTATAAACGAGCCTGATATATATGATTTTATATAGGATAAAGGTTAGGATATTTTACAAAAATATAAAGATGAGCAATAGAAGAATAGAATTCGTGATGCAATAGATAAATTACCTAAAGATGAAAGAGAAATTATTGAAAATTTTTTTGGTTTTGTTGAGCCTCCTAAGCGATGGCTTAATAAGTATGGTAAAGTGAGCACAATTGCTATGGCTAAGGACTTAGGAGTGCATCCTGAGACTATAAGAACAAAAATAAAAAGAGCTTTAGCTAAACTATCTAGATATTTAAGATAGGAACAACAAAAAGAAACATTATATAAAAAATCAAGGGGGAGATAACATATTATGACAATGAAGTATAGTGATAGAACATAGACTATAAGGGCATATAAAGAAAAACTAAAAAAATTATATGAAAATAATAATGAATAGGAGGATAATGAAATGAATATTACATTTCATAAAAAGAATTAGTAGAAAGAAAAGAAAAATTAGAATATTGAAGTAATAGAATAGGAAAATAAATAGACTGATAAGGATAATATTATAATTCAGTAGTCTACTGAAATTATAGAATAGAAGACTGAATAGACTATTACAGATAATACTGTGATTGAGTAGAATGTTGAAGAAAATAGTATAGAACAAGAATAGTTATAGAATTAGGATAATATTGATTTTGTTAATGAATAGTCTGAAGATATAGATAATAAAGACGAATAGAATAAGCCAAGAAGAGGAAGACCAAGAAAAAACTAAAAATAAATTCGGCATTTTGACAAAAATGAGTTATAATATAAGTATACATTTATAATATTTATGGAGGTTTAAAATGTATGAAATTAATCAACAAGTAATTAGTGATATTATTGATAAGTTAAACGAGATAGGGCCAGATGAACTTAATTCGTTAATTTTCAATTGTAAAGATTCTTTTCATGATGCAGTTATTTTCTACGATATGGGAAGTAAAGAATTGAAAATAGAATCTATTAATCATAATAGTAGTTTTCTTCCTAAATCTAATATTATTGTTATAGATAGAATTTCCGAGACTCCCATTGATGAGCAATTTGATTGGAGTACAGATTTATTTGATAATGAGGAAGTGGAAGAAATTGAAAATAATTATGATGGAGACTATCAGGCTTGGCTAGATGATCATCCTGAAACTGAAAGTCTTGAAGAAAGATGTAGAAATGCAGGAGAATCATATATGTTATCTAACTGGTTAAATTATTTACGTAGTATAGAAGACAAGTTAATGGAATTATATAATTTTCAAATAGATGGGGAGTAAATAATGACTATAAATAGAATTAGTTATAATATAAAATCCCAATAGATAATAATTTGGGATAATAATGGGAAAACCCAAAATGTAAAATTTTCTGATTATTATTTTATATCTAGTTAGCTTGCCAAAAAATATGATAAATTTAATATAGAACAAAACAAATAGTATCTGGAATATGATACTTATAATAAACTAAAAAAAGTATATTATAACAAAAAGAATAGAAAATAGATAGAAAAGATTGCATATCAGTCTGATATGGCAGTAGAGTTAAAATATTTATTAGATAATCATAATAATCATATTGAATTTTCTGATGATAGACATATAGGTTTTTTTGATATAGAAACTTTTTATGATATATAGCATCCTGAAACTAATAATATTGATTATTCTATATCTCCAATCATATCTATTGTTTTATACTCAAATAAATTAGATAAATATTTTGTTATATATTGGCATTATTCTACTGAAAATAATGAATAGGATTTAATTGTACAGAATATTGATGATGATAAACAATATTATATATGTAAAAATGAAAAAATTGTTTTAGATGTATTTTGTGATTTAATTAAAGAATTAAATATTGACATTATAACTGGTTGGTTTTCGCACGGTTATGATGTTCCTTATATCATTAAAAGATTATGTTATTATTATGGCAATGCAAATCAGTTATCACCTATTGATAATACTTGGATGAGTCCAGTAAGACCGAAAGGTTATAATGATAGATATGCAATTAAAATTGCTGGATTAGATACTATAGATTTAATGGAATTAGTTCAAAAGTTAAATTATAATTTTCAGAATAATAAATTAGATACAGCAGCAAAGGTGATATTGAATGATGAAAAAATAAAAACTTCTTCATTTAAAGACTGGTAGAATAATTTGGATGGATTTCTAGAATATGCCATAAAAGATGTGGAATTATTAAAGAAGATAGACGATAAATTACAATGTATAAATTTTGCTATTCAATTACAAATATTATCAGCAGTGCCATATTTGAACGATATAATTTCCGTAACTAAGCTTATTGATAGTTTGTTGTTTAAAACTTTTTGGGATAAAAACATTATTTTCCCAAATAATAAACCTAAAAAGAGGGTTAATTATAAAGGTGCTATAGTAATGAATCCTGCAGAACCGGGTGTGCATAATGATGTTTATATTTTAGATTATAGTTCACTTTATCCTACTACTATTATGGCTTTTAATATATCTCCTGAAACTTATTTATTTTCAGCATAGGAAATTAGAGGTCAATAGTTTAATAATAGATTAGATTATTTGAAGAAGAATAATATAAAGTATATAGATAGTAATTATGATGATGATTTAATAGGAAAAAGATATATATTTTTCTCTCATGCTGAACATATAGGTGTAATACCACAATTAGTAAAAGAATTATATGAATTAAGAAAGAAATTGAAAAATATAGTTAATACTTCGAATGATTAGCAATAGAAAATGATTGCAGATAAAAGGCAATATGCTATTAAAATAATTCTAAATTCAATATATGGTGCAATGGGTTTTGAAAAATTTAGATTATATAAACCCGAATGTGCTGATAGTATTACTTATTTTGGTAGAAAAGCATTGTTATTTGCTAATGAATATTTTAGTCATTTTGGTAATATTCTATATATGGATACAGATTCAATTTTCATTAAATTGTTTTAGGATATGAATGCCAATAATTTATTTCATTATTTAGATGTATTCAATAAGTCCAACATTAAAGAAAGATTTGTCAAGCGTTTCAATAAGTATATTGATTAGTTTCCCGAATACTGCCAAATGGAACTAAAATACTAGAAGCATTTAAAATATATATATTTTGGAGAAGGTAAGAAAAGATATTATTCTATAGAGGATAACGGTTCTAAGTATATTCACGGTTTAAATATTATTAGGAAAGATACTCCAGAATATGTAAGTTATTTGCTTGATATTTTATGTTAGAAAGCAGTTAAAAATGAGTTAACCTTAGAAGATTTGTAGATGACTTATAATAAAATAAAGTGTGTAAGTTATGATAAAATAGGAATTCATAAAGCCTTCAATAAGCGTTTTGATCAGTATAATAAGAATGTTCCTCAACATTTAAGTGCAGTTCAATTTGCCAATGAAAAATTAGGATTGAAAATTCAACACAGTGATTCAGTATATTTATTCTATATAAAGTCTTTGTGTGAATAGAATTTGAAACCTAAGGACAGACACGATGCGATTTGTCTGAGACCTGAAGATTTTAGTATTATAGACAATAATGATAAATTTGAAATTGACTATGATAAATTTTTTGAAAAACAAATAATACAACCATTGCGTGAATTTGATAAAATACCAAAAGTAAAATAGGTATTATAGCAATATTATAAAAATAAGAATGATAGATATAAGATAAGTAAAGCTGGTGAATATGTATTAATATAATAAAATAATATGAATAAAGAATTAGATATTACCAATGATGATGATGTGAAATATATTTTGCATACATTATTAGAATTAGAACATAAAAGAGATACTATAGGTTTAAATGATGAAGAGATGGCATTATTAAAGAAATTAATAAAATATAAAAAATAGATAATTAATAAATTAAAATAAGGAGATATTCATGGAGTTAAATTTAAGTTATTCCAATATTGCTATGTTCATGGCTTGTCCATATAAGTGGAAATTAACATATGTAGACAGACATTATGAATATAAATAGTCTATTGATAAAATTTATGGTTAGGCCATACATAGTGTAATAGAATAGTTAATACAATTATATTATAATAATTCTGTTTCTTATTTTAAAGAGCATAAATAGTAGATTATATAGGAATATACTCAAAAATTAATTAGAAATTTAGCTAAATTAACGAAACAAGGATAGTAGAAAGATAGTAGTTATAAAACTTCTATAGAGTTATTATAGAAATACTTGAGTTATGGTAAGGAATTAATTAAAGAACTATGTAGTGAAATGAATAGATATTTTGGTAAAAGAGATATATCTTTATAGGGTGTTGAGTATAAATTATAGTAGAAGAATACATTATGGGGAGATGATGTTAAATTTACCGGATATATAGATTTAATTTTATATGATAAAAAATTAGATTTGCATTCTCTATATGATTTTAAAACTAGTATGTATGGATGGAATGATAGAGATAAAAATGACTTTACCAAGAGAATGCAGTTGCATTTATACAAATATTTTTATGCTCAAAAAAATAATTTACCATTATAGAAAGTTGATGGCACATTCTTAATATTTAAAAAACAATTATTAGAAAGTCCTTATAGAAATAGAAGAGTGCAGACTTATTTTCCACCTCAATAGGAGAGAACAATTAATAAAACGCTGAAGACTGTTGGTGAAGCAATAGATAAAATGCGTCTGATAAAACAGAATAAATTAGAGCCATAGATTAATAGTTCTGAATATAATTGTAAATTTTGTCCATATAATGGAGGTTAGTTATGCCAAAAAAGTCAGATGAATATTTTAAAATCTTAATTACTGGCGATGATAATTATAATAATTTAATGAAATTTAATATTACTATGTAGAATATCTATAGTAAATTACAAGATGTACCCAGGGCTGTTGGGACTTTTGGTCGTATTTATGGTGCAGAGTTATTAGGTAGAATATGGGCAGAATAGCATAATGATAAGTATGTGCCATTTACTATAGAATAGACACCATTAAAAAATAGTCCTGAATTGCCGGCAAGAAAATATCATATTTTATTAAATATAGCAGTAAAGTGGTCTGATTTAGTTCTAATATTTTCTAATATAGAGACAAAAAAGATTAAATAGATTATATAGTTATGTTAGAGACATTAGGTTCCATATTTAATTATAAATGAATAAAAATAAAAAGGAGGTCTATGATGTATTTTAATAGATACAAATGTCCTAATTGTGGCAATATTAATATTAATATTGATACCGGCAATGAAGTTATTTTATGTGATAAATGTAATTTATAGATGCCTGTTGGTGATTATTTCTTATAGATGGAATTGTTGGAAAAAGCGATAATGGCTCAGGCAATTAAACATTTCATTGAACCCGGCATAGGATTGCTAGTTCAATTTCAAAATAAGTATTATATTATAGGAATTGATAAAGAAGGATAGATTATTATATCTTAGCATGAATTACAAGAAGGTGAAGAAGTAGGTGATTGTTTTAATATAGAAATAAATAAATAGGAGGAATAAATGACAAAAGACGGAACATTGTATAAGTATTATGAAGTAACTATTAGATATATGGTGCCTGTAGAGAAACCTAATGGCAAAATAGCCTATAAATCAAAAAAGGATGTATATTTAGTTAATACAGAATCTATTAGCTTAGCATAGAAATTAGTTAAAATGATACTAGGTTCAGTCTATGAGCAATTTTAGGTAGTGGGCGTAAAAGAAAGTCCTATTATAGATGTCATAAATGAAATGGAGCAGAGAAATAATGTCAATTAAAAAATGCAGAATAGGATAGATGCGTAATGGCTCAGAAGTTTTACCTAAAGAAAAAAGAAAGTTGATATTGTTTGCTGGTGATTTATTATTAAGACCTAGCGGTATAGGTTCACAAACTAAGTAGATTATATATGGCACTTGTCATAGATACAATTTTATAAATTTTGGATATATATAGGGTTTACAACCTGAAAATGTGAATTATTAGATTCAAGATTTAAGTCAAAGATTACAGGAATAGACCGGAGTACCAGATGCTACTTTATTTATTAAGCCTTTTGATATTTATAGCGGTCGTGATGAAATAAAACAGAGAGTATTATTAAATTTAATTAAATAGTTAAAGCCAGACGCTTTATTTCATTTTACTGATCCCCATAGCTGGTATTGGATGTATGAAATATAGAATTTAATTAGATGTAAAATACCTATAATATATTATAATATATGGGATAATTTGCCTTATCCTAAATATAATGAAAAGTTTTATAGTTGTAGTGATTTGATTATGAATATTTCTAAACAAACACAGAATATTGTTAATAATGTATGTATTAACTATCCTAGAGAAGTTTGGCAAACAAAGTATGTTCCGCATGGTATTAATATGGAAACATTTAGACCTATGGGTAAGAATAATCCTATATATAAAACTATATATTAGCAATTACATAGAAGTGATTATGATTTTGTTTTCTTGTTTGTTAATAAAAATATAATTAGAAAACAAGCTAGTTTAATTATGGAGGCATTTAGGTATTTTGTAAATAATTATTTAACTCCAGAACAGAAGGCAAGAACTATATTATTAATGAAAACAGAAGTTAATATACCACCAGGAATGCCATTAAATATATATCAAAATGAAGTTTTACATGATCCTACAGTTAATATACAATTTATTAGTAATAATTTACAGCCTGAATAGTTATGTGCATTATATAATTGTGCAGATTGTATAGTTTCTTTTTCTAGTGCAGAAGGATTTGGGTTATCTACTGCAGAAGGATTAGCTTGTGGCAAAATATTTATTGCACCGGTAATAGGTGGCTTACAAGATCAAATGGGTTTTTAGGATGAAAATGGTAAGTTGTATTTTAATAATCCTAAAGTTCCTTCTAATTGTTATAGAACATATAAAAAGCATAAACCCTGGGTAATACCTATATGGTTAAAAGGATTGGCTTCTACAGGTTCAATGGCTACTCCTTATATATATGAAATGTATTATGAATTGAAAGATTTAGTTTTGGCAATGAAGAAAGCTTATGAAATGCCTAAATAGGAAAGATAGAAATATGGATTAGAAGGTAGAGAATGGATGTTAAGTTAGGAAGTAAAAATGAGTGCAGATTGGATGTGTACTCAAATGATATAGCATATTGATAATGTATTTAAGTATTGGAAGCCTAAATCGAAATATAAATTATTTAGAGGATAGCGGATTAAGAAAGATACATTATCTGGAATTTATGACCCTATTAAATAGCAATGGGAGTGATATATGTAGAATAAAACAAATATAGTATTATATGGTCAATTTTCACATTGTGGAGGTTATGGATAGTATAGTCGTGCTTTAGCTTATATTTTAATAGATTTATATAAAAATAATGAAAACATAAATTTAATATTTGTCGATCCTTCACTTGAATTTGTGCTATAGGATTAGAGATATGATTTATATAATTCCAGATATAGAGAAATATTAAAGTATATGAGGTAGTTATCTATTATAGATACTGAAATTATTGAAATATTTATATGCGTTTCTACACCTATGACATTTATTGCTAAGGGTATATATAATATAGGTGTTACCGCACTATTTGAAGCAGATAAAATTCATCCTAATTTAGTTAATTATTTGAATCTTGTAGATGAAGTTTGGGTTATGTCTCAATACAATATAGATTGTATAAAGAATTCTAGCTATAGCACACAAGATGGCAAGAGTATAGTTTGTAATAAACCAGTTAATAAATTTATTCATCCATTTTTATATGATTTAAATAATATAGTCTATAATGAAACTGATATAACCTAGTACTTGGATAATATTTAGCCTGAGTTTTTATTTTTAAATGTAGGATAGTGGTTGCCTGGTTTAATGGGTAATGATAGAAAAGATATAGGTGCCCTAATTTCAGTATTTGCTCAAACTTTTAGAGATAATAATAATGTAGGTATAGTTATAAAGACTAGTTTAGGCAGGTCTACTATATTAAGTTAGTATAGCATTAGATAGCGAGTAAGTGAAATTATGTCAATGCTGAGATATCCAGAAGATAAATTAAATATATATTTTATTAGTGGTCAATTAGATGACAGTCAAATGATAGAATTATATAAGCATAATAAAATTAAAGCATATCTAAACTTTTCGCATGCATAGTCTTTTGGTATACCTATGTTTTAGTTTTCTGGATTAACTGGGAAACCTTTAATTACACCATATCATAGCGGTATGTTAGAATACGTTAAACCTGAATATTGTGAAATTTTAGTGCATAAATAGCAAGAATTATCATCAGAATTATTTCAGTATTTTTATAAAGATTTTACTATTCCTGGTGCTAAATGGTATACTATAGACTATAATTATGCATTACATAAATTACAACAATTTGTAAAAAATTATAATATGTGGATAGAGAATGGCATAGAACAACAGAAATATATTGTAGAAAATTTTAATAAGGAAGTAATTAAATTAGATGTAGCAAAATTATTAATGCCACATTTAGAGAATAATAATGACTTAGAACAATAATAAGATTGGATTATTTATACCTAAATTTGAAATAGTGAAAGCTATTCAATTATAGTAGTTGTAGTAGTTTGAAGATGAAAAGACTGGAGAGAAATTTTATGGGCAGGTAGGAGACTGGAAAGTGTGGGATATGGAAGGTAATTGTTTTTTATTGACTTACTACTAGTTTATAAATAGATATGTGCCATATAATGATACAGCTTTTGAACAATATAGGAATAAATTGGAAATATTACGCAATAGAAATAAATATAATAAGTACTTCAAAGAGGAATATTATAAATTAAAGAAAAAATAGTAGTAGTAGAAATAATTCAATTTCATATATGGAGATTAATAAAAAATAATTAATGGCATAGATAAGAGATTTAATTATAAGGTCAGGTGTGCATCCTGATACTGGCGATAAAACTTTTATAAGAATAGGAGATGAGAAACCTGC
>ERZ795050.1132-NODE-1132-length-36318-cov-121.428288_pt1 | contig 36318 bp, 33 predicted proteins | sample MGYA00375134_ERZ795050 | MGnify/ENA primary metagenome ERZ795050 (study PRJEB30179, sample SAMN05720221) | activated sludge metagenome | isolation source: Anaerobic digester | place: Japan | collected 2015-05-26 ... | reverse complement strand
ATTGAAAAGAGGCGGTTCGGGTAAATGATCCCATACAACTTGTTCCAGTAAAAAATCCGTTATAAACTTCAGCTCAAAAATATTGAAATAAACAGCATTTTCACACAACAGTGCCTCCAAATCCAATTTGATTAATTGGGTAATTTCTGCTTCGGAAAGTTTATTAGCTTTATAGGCGCAATGCAAAACCCATCTTGCTTTTAGGGATATTTCCGCTTCATCTTTGCCCAAATCACCATCATCATAATCCAGATTTACATATTTCCAACAATTTAATTCACGCTCAAAGGGACCTTGAAGTTTTTCCGGGGCAATTTCTTCATATTCTCTCGGCTCCCAGTAATAAAGCAGATTCTTTTCCTCTAATTTTTCTTCTATCAGAGTCCTCAATTCCCGGTTAAAGGTTTTAAACTCCGGATGCAAATACCACTTTAGGTCTTGACTTATTAAGCGATATTCCTGCCCTTCAGTTAAATGACCTCCTATAGCTTGACGAAATAATGCTTTCCTCACATTTAAAGGTGAATGCTGTTTTTCCCTTTGATCACTTTTCATATCTTCCAAAGTAGCATTTTCCCAAATATTTAAATATGCCTCAATCCGCGTCTGAAAAAATTTAATCGCTTCAAAGGTGTATTCCATTTTGTTCTCCTGCTCTTAAGCTAACTTAATCCTATCCCTGGAAACAAGTTTATAATGTCAATATTATAATAAAGAAACCTAAGGATTGATATAATGTTCAATTTACCAAGTCATATTAAAAATCCCTTTAGATTTTATAATAATGGACTTTAATTTGATGTTATAAGTTTGGTATTTAACCTCGTTCTCATTATATTATGTAAATTTATGTATAAATTTATTCAAATATTCTACCAGTTCATAAACTGTAGTTGAAGGATTATCTTTACTGGGAATAACAGGATTATATTTAGCCATAAGGTTTTTAGCATTCATAATTGCTGTAGGTTGCTTATCTAAAAGAATCTCATACATATACATATCGTTCTTTTGATATTTTTTTCGTAGCAATTCGGTGAGCTTATCATTATAATCTGTTCTGCCAAGTGCCATATCATAATAATGGAAATGTAACAAATACCAAAGTTCAAATGCTTCATTAGAATAAGCAACTTTATAACCCTTAGTTTTGGCCATATTTATAGCATTATCAAAATCATCATCAGAAAAACTATCTTTGTCAAAAACACACCAGACAACTATTTTATTTGGTTTTGTCCTATATTCCTTCTCATATTCCTGAATTGTTTGTTGCACTATATTATCTGTTTCCTTAATTAGTGATTTAGTATTCATACCAGTTCCAATTACTTTTACTTTTTTTGTAAAAACAGGAAATTTCCGAAAGTAATTCGGTTCGGTCTTTTCTCCTTCAGTAACAATAATTATCAAATCCGGAGGTTGCCTTCTTATGTTATGCGGTCTCTTAGTTCTGCTCATTTTTAGTCCGCTCTCTGCTTTTTTTAAATAACTCTGCAAAATCCGCATATTCCACATAAGGAACAGCTCCATATTTTCCGCGAATATAATCCTTTGCATAAGATGCATCTTTGCGGGCAGAACCTTTCGGTAATTTATATTCTACTAAGGAATAAAGATCGGAAGAATGATCCGGTGCTTTTTCCACAAACCAGATTTCATCCCGTCTAAAATTATCTTTATTCAGAAAGAGAGTATTTTGGGTTGTAAAAATTAATTGTGCACCCTTGGGATTGGTTTCTTTATCCTGAAATAACCTGATAATGATTCTGATTAAGAAAGGATGTAAACTGTTTTCTATTTCATCTATAAATAACCTTCCCCCCCTTTTTAATGTATCATATAATAAACCCGCAAGACAGTAGAATTTTTTGGTTCCTTCCGATTCTTGTTTCTCCATATCAAATTCTACCTCTTTTAGGACATCTTCTTTAGGATCATAGAACTGGTGTATGGTCTTAATAGAAAGAGTAACCATTTTATTTTCTTTCCCCTTTAAAATAATTGAAGAAATGGGAATATTTATTCTCATATCCCTTTCCATTTCTTGCTCATTGATCCGGATTTCTTTTATATCGGTATCAGCTTTTTGCATAAATTCATTTACCCATTCTAAGGGAACAACATTATTATCCAATAAAGCAGTTGTATGAATTGGATTATAAGCATCTATTGACCATAAATTGGAATCTAAAAAGCATTTAACTATTTTTTGTGCTATTTTGCCATTAAACTGTGCTAATAAACTGATGAAAAGAGAATTCTCTCGTAGTTTGTCTTTCACCTCCCCTTTGCCTTCTTTGAATTGACTATGGACTTGAATATCCTGACCCAATCTTTCAAAAAGAACTATTTCTCGTGCTCTGGGAATTGTTTTTCGGCTAAATAACCATTCTTCGGCAATATGATCTCTAAAAGCGGAAAATCCATAACGATAGAAAACATCATCAATCAAAAATATCACTTCAAAAGAATTGGGTTCATCTTTACCCGTAGAATTAAGTAAAAAGGGCTCCACTAAAATCGGTTCTCCAATTTGCGATTCCTTAAAGGAATTAAGAACCATATTTTTCATAAAAGAAAATGCTTTAAAGATGTTACTTTTTCCGCTGGCATTGGCTCCATAAATTACACCAGTTTTAAGTAAACGCTGACGGGAAATTTCTCTAATATGGTCATCCAGCTCGTTTTTAGTAACTGCCTCCATACTTAAAGTAACTTTGTTATAGATAGACCGATAATTTTCTACACTGAATTCTACTAACATAACAAACTCCTTTTGGGTTTATAATGACACAATAATGCATCTCGTTAAATTGTCAAGCGATTTTGTGAAAAAACCACAAAAAGCGCAGTTTATATGTTTTATGTTTGATTCTGATTTAACAAATAATATAAATAATATACATCCAAAATGTGGAATAAGAATTTATATCCATAATCAACCCATAAATTCATTAGAATCAATTAGCAATTATATTTAGTGATTACTCATTCTAATTCAGATTAAAAAATGTAATTAAGCATTTTTTAGCTTCTCCAATTAGGTTTTTTTGGACAAAGAAATTTTTCACTCATTTCTATTTGATTCTATTATATTGCATGAAGCTAAAAGTACATTAGTCAAATAATATTTTTTTAATGTGCTCCTTGATTGCTGATTCTCTTTCTTTAATAAAGTTATCATAGTCATCATTCTGCAGGTATTCAAATGCTTTATCATTAATAAAGTGATTATGTAAAACTGCTTTTACTTTCTGAATATCATTGTTGAATTCATTCCTTTTTTGCATTTCGGATAAATATTCCGATGGCTTTTTATTAAGTATTTTTTTATTTGTTTCATCAAGTAAAAGCGTTCTATTCAAGATAGAATCCTTCGTTGATTCAAACTTAATACTAACTTTATCTATTTTTACTTTAACTGGGAATATATGATGATCATTAATACATTCTTTGCTGTAATCAATCGTTCCAACTGTTCTTTGTGTAAAGAAATCATCAGCACCATTCAACGCTAATAAGCATAAAATTATCTTATACTGTGATGAGCCCTTCTTTACTGATGAAAAATCAATATTGTCTATATCTTCATCATGCATATTTGCCAATCTGGAAGGAAGAGAACCAGGTTTCCATTCTTTACATTCCCTATAATCTTTAGACATTACTGTATCAGAAGAACCACTATAATCTTCAGAGAGTGCTGCAGCGATGACAAATTTTTGCAAGAAAGTTTTAAATTCATTATCTAATGTTCCATCCTCAATATTCCATAATAAAGCAGCTATAACTGAAAGAACAGTAATATTAGGAATAAAATCCGGTTTTATAGCTCCAATATCTAAAGTTCCTGTATTCATCATTATCTCTCTTGCCTTATCCATCCATTTTGCAGCTTTTTTCCAAAGTTGATTAAACTCTTGTCCATTTTTAACTATAAATATTTCTCCTTGTTCCAATTTTACTTTTTTTTGCTCTGGAACTAGCCAATATATATATTTGGAAGAACAATAGTTTTGTTTATATAAAGACATCGTTTTTAAAATATATTCTGGCATATTACTTATACTAAGTTCCTTAAGTTTGTCATATTCAAGATTTTTCCAAAGATCAGTTCTAAGCTTTACATCATAGGGATATAAGAAGGCATTCATTAAATCAAATATACTTAATCTCATCCCCTTTTCATTAACCCTTGTAAATATATTACAAATATCCGGTAAATCTCTTTCGCTACTTAATGAATAATATACGAAATTATAATTTAAAATACTTTGAACTTTATTTCCTATACTTAATGATGAAAGTCCATTAGGTAATTTATCCTTATTTTGTTCCAAAAATTCATTTACCCATTCATCAAACTCAGTAGAATATATATATTCTTGATTTGTTAGTTTTATATCTTTAGCTGACAATACCGCTAATGGTATCACTCCTGATTTCACTTCATTTTTGAATTCCTCCCTCAATATATCCCAATTTTTATAAGATTTACCATATTTATAAAAAACACAATCTTCAAATTCAGAGTTTAATATCTTAATTAAATTGATATAAAAGGTATAAAATGAATTCCTATTGGGAAAATATATATCAGGATTGTAAATAGCATAATAAAGAGAAGATAGACGTTGTTGACCATCTAGTATTGCCACAGATGGATTTGTTTTGTTATTATTATTCTTAACTCCCCAAAGCAAATCCCACTGTTTATCACTTGAAAATGAATGATTTAAATTCCAACCCATTATCAGACCAGTATAATAATTTTGAATGATTGACTCAATCAAATCGCAGACCATACTTGGTTCCCATTCAAAACCTCTCTGGAAATTAGGAATTACAAATAATCCCTGATCGACATATCTCAGTAAATCTTTTACTGTTTGGAAATATGGTGATTCTGATCCTTGTAACATTTTACCTCCTTTGCAGATAAATTTTTTATTTACTGCTTTTTTACTTCGTATGATATGAACTTATTTATAGCTTTTTTGTCAAATAAATTTTGTTTCCACCTACTTTTTGTGCTTGTATAGAAATTTGGTACATAATCTCCCTTCTGAAGAACAGACCTTTTATCTTTATATTCAAAAAATCTATTGCTTCCTTCAAAGCTGTACCCGGAAGGCATTAAATAATCAGGATTGTAGCTATATTCACTTCTTGCTATTTTATCCTCCTTGTTTAAAGATAATTTATTATCTTCTCAATAACAATTTCAGTTACTTTGTTTGTTTTGAGCTTTCCCTCTGCGTTGAGAGAAGGAGGTTTGTTTGTGGAATAAAAAATGGGCTGAACTAATTTCAATGCATATTTTTTCTGCTTCCTTTCCTATTAAAGGTTGACATCTTGCTCCATATAAAATATGAAACATATTTGGGACACCTTCCAATTGTTGTATTCTTAAAAACAATTTCTAAACTATTTCTTTGCTTATCGGTCTTTATTGCTTTCTTTTTCTCAGTGCCGAGCTTTTCCAGCTTCCTAAAAGCAATTATAATCAACATTGCCCTTATGTCAAACACAATTATTAACAAAATATTTGAATTGAACTATCGTATATTGCGGATAACTTAAAATTCTTCACTTCTTCCATATTTTCTTCTTTCATCAGAGATTCTTTACACATTCTTCACAGAGATGATAACGGCAAAAGCGGTAATAAATATCTATCAGACCTTGCTGGTAAAGGGTCTTCTTATTAACTATGCTAACTTGGCTGGAATTTATATGATTACACATAAAGCGGGTAATATAATTTTCGGGTAATGCCTTAAAAGAAAGATAGGATTCTAAAACGGATTCAGTCATTTCCGTATTTGCCAGTTTTTGATAGTAAAGATAGATAATGGGCAGATAAATATTAATGTAAATATTGTTGATAACCGTAATACCCAAACCTGGATTATTTTTCAACAGTCCTTCCTGCCCTGGTTTAAATTGTTTACAAAAGGTCTGATATCTTTTTTGGGGATTGGGTTTGGCTAACTCTACTGTCTTGAGAAAGAAATGCAAAACCCCTTCCTGTAAACAGTTATAAAGAAATTCACTTAATAGAATAAGACGAAAAACAGGATGATTTCCCGGACGGATACGAAAAAGTTGCCAGTCCACATTAATTTTACGCGCATAAAATCTCTGGCTTTCAAAAGAGTGGGAAAGAGTTGCATAAAGTTCACCGTTTAAACGATTCCGACTTTTCAGTAATAAACCGGAAGAACCAAGAAAAATACTGATCATTTCATCACTTTTCAGCCCTTCTTTGTGCCACTCTTTCAATTTGGCAAAGGGAATGCTTTGTGCCAGTTGAAAAAGATTGAATTTATTCTTGTCGTATCCTGCCGCTTCCATCATTCCTTCATAGAGGATTTGGTCAAAATCGCTTAAAGCCAAAGAGGCATTAAATCGGCGCACTTTACTCATAAATCGTTGTTTTCCGGAAATGGTTAAAATGCTTAGTAATCTATCATTATCAATGGCAGAAAGAAGATCGCAATAATCACTGCCACTGGCTAAGTTCTTATCGCCAATATCAGCCAGCAGTTTTTGAATTTCATCGGAAAGCTGATTTTTCAATTCCAGAATTTCTACCAGTTCACCATTTTCTTTCATAGTAAAAGGTAAAGGGCTATCATTATGCAAGACAATATGTAAAATAACCTGATTGTAAAACACATCTTCCTGATGAGAGTGTTTAATCCAATCCTGAGTGTTTTTATGAATTTCCACCGCTCCCTGTAAATCCTCTCCATCAATAGATATTATGGCATTAATAAAATCGGGACCCCGAAAAGTATTGAATTGACCCTGGTAATTTACTTTCAGGTCTTTACCGCTAACCGTTTTCAGGTTTGGAGCCAAGTGACCCTCATCCCAGATATGATAAAGAAATTTTTCATCCATTAGAAATACCTCTGCAGCAAGTTATATCTTTGCCTTGCGGAAGCTGATTTATAATATGTTTCAGGAGTATAGCGAAGTGGATTGGTTAAAATGCTGATCAATTTCATTGTTTGCGTCCGGGTTAAATTCCTACAGCTTTTGCCATAGTAATAACGCGATGCAGTTTCAATGCCATAAATTCCCTTACCCCATTCAACATAATTGAAATAGAGCTCCAGCATTCTCTTTTTACTCATACAAATTTCCATAATCACCGTTGCCTGAATTTCCAAGTATTTACGCAGATAACTCCTATTTGTGGTTAAGAAAATAGTTCTGGCAAGTTGATTACTGATAGTGCTGGCTCCAAAACGAATTTTTCCGGCTTTTTTATTACGCTGATATGCTTCTTTCACCATTTTCCATTCAAAGCCGAAATGCTTGTAAAAATTGGCATCCTCAATAGCAATAAGCATACTTTGGGTTCTTTCAGGAATTTTTTCCAGGGGAACATAATACCTTTTATGAACAGGATAACCACGCACCAGATATCTCTGCAACATTAAAGGTGTGACAGGAGGATTAACAAAATTATACAAAAGTGAAAAAAATGCTATTATCACCCAATAGCAAAGATGGATAATAACAATAAACCTAATAATACGCAGCCAGATGGAACGCCTGCGTTTCAAGAATGATCCTTATTGCCTAAAACTATTTTGCTTGTTTATAATGCCTGAACACTAATTCAAGATGTCTTTTCTACCTTAGCTTTATTAACATAATCAGCTAAACGAGATTTTCTGCGAGAAGCCGTTCTTTTGTGAATAACACCTTTCTTGACAGCTTTATCAAGTTTGGAATAGAGTTCAGAAAGCAGTTTTTCCTTTTCTTCAGGAGTGGTATCGCTATGAATTTTTTTGGAAAGAGTTCTAATAGTGTTTCTTACATAATTATTGCGAGCAGCCCTCTTTTTGTCTGTTTTCATTCTTTTCAGCGGGGACTTGTGTTGTGGCATAATATCCTCTCTTTTTTTAATATAAGTATTTATTTGGCACACATAAAAATGCCCTTCATTTCTGTCAAGAAAATTGTGATTGGAAATTAGAGTGAAAAAGCGAAATAGCGATATGGATTTTACTCTCTATAGAATATCTCCTGTTTTCCCTTTTTACCGCTGTTACAAATTTTTTCAGGTTTAATTGTCATCTTAGAGAAAAAAGGGATTGACGGAAACAGCTTATAAAAAATTGTGACTTACCAATATAAAACAATATACAAAAAATATATGATAAACGAACTGAGGAAAAGATGAAAGACAATGAAATGAAGAAGATTCGTAATCTATTGTTCATTGGAGCCAGTGGTGCAGGAAAAACAACCCTGGCAGAACAGATATTTTACTTAACGAAAACGACAAACCGCTTGGGCAGAATTGAAGAAGGCAATACTATAATGGATTTTGATCCTGAAGAAATCGCTAAAAATATGTCCTTGGGTCTTTCCATTGGTTATGTTAAATATCTTGATCATAAGATAAACATTCTGGATACACCTGGTTGTCCAGATTTCGTTGGAGATGCAATTGTAGCTATACCTGCTGTGGAAAATGCTATAATCGTAGCTAATGCGGCAGGTGGCTATGAAGTTGGTTTGGAACTTGCCTTGGAACAAATTGAAGAACGCAAAATGGGTAAGGTGTTTGTAGTTAACCGAATGGATAATGATAATGCCGATTACGATAAAACTTTGGAAGCAATTGCTGAAAATACCGATATTAAGCCGGTTAAAATTTATCTTCCCATTGGCAAAGAAGGTGCTTTTGAAGGTGTTGTAGATATTATTAAACGAAAAGCAATTAAAGCCGGAAAGGAAAGTGAAGTTCCAACCAATTTGGCGGAAGCAGTGGAAGAAGCAAGAATTCATTTAATGGAAGCTGTTGCCGAAACCGATGAGGATTTGCTGAACGAATATCTGGAAAATATGGAACTGCCAGAAGATAAACTTATTGAAGGACTTAAGAAAGGAATCTTAAGCGGTGAAATATCTCCTGCCTTTGTTTGTTCCGCCGGAACCGGAGAAGGAGTTTTGGCTCTTCTGAACGGTATTATAAACTATCTTCCTTCTCCTGCCGAAGCAAATGAAATAGAAGTTCTTAAGGAAAATGAGAAAACCGCTTTTATTTGCCAACCCGATGGTGAACTTTTGGGTTATATATTCAAACTCTATGCCGATCCGGGAATGGGGGATTTTGTTTATTTCCGTCTTTTTTCCGGAACACTAAAGACAGGTATGGAATTTTACATTCCCGAAAAAGATGCCAAAGATAAAGCTGGAACAATGTATTTTATGTTGGGGAAAAATCGTAATGACTGCAACGAAATTAAAGCAGGCGATATTGGCGCTTTACTGAAACTAAAAAACGCCAAAGTTATGAACAGCATTGTTTCTCTTGGTTCTAAAATATCTGTAATCCCGGTAGAATTACCTACCCCAACTACCTGGCAAACCATCAAAGCTGTTAATCAAGCCGATGAAGATAAAATAGGCACTGTCTTGCAAAGAGTGATTGCTGAAGACCCAACCATTCGCTATGAATTAAATGTGGAAACCCATGAAAATGTTCTATCCGGAATGGGAGAACAGCAATTGCAACTGGTGCTGAAGAAACTGAAAAACCGTTATAAAGTAGATGCCATCCTCAAAGAACCGCGGATTCCCTATAAAGAAACGATAATGGCAAGCGCAGAATCCAACTATAAACATAAAAAACAGTCAGGTGGTCGCGGTCAATATGCTGAGGTCTATTTCCGTATTAAACCAACAGAAAGGGGAGAAGGATTCAAATTTATCAATTCCATTGTAGGCGGAGTAATTCCCTCTAATTATATTCCTGCAATTGAAAAGGGACTTTGGGAAACAATGGAAAAGGGTATCATTGCCGGCTACCCTGTTGTTGATATTTCCGTGGAAGTTTATTATGGCAGTTATCACGAAGTTGATAGCTCAGAAATTGCTTTTAAAATAGCTTCCTCAATGGCTTTGAAGGATGCTTTCAAAAAAGCCAAACCTATTCTTTTGGAACCCATTCATGAATTGATTATAATCGTTCCGAGTGAATATATGGGTGATGTTATGGGTGATATTTCTACCCGGAGAGGTAAAATTCTGGGTATGGAACAACACAGTAAAAAACAATATTTAACAGCTCAAATGCCTTTAGCGGAAATGTATTCTTACTATCCAGCCCTGAAATCATTCACCCAAGGTAGAGGACGTTTTATCCAAAAATTCTCACATTATGAAAAAGTGCCGGATGATATTGCTCAGAAAGTGATTTCTGCCTGGCAGGAACAAACCAACGAGTAGGGTGAACTGTAAAAAGGGGAAACCAGAGATTGAATAACAGAAGAATGATGTTCTCATCGTTCATTTATAACTAATCTCTCGCTTTATTGCAAACTAAGAAAGCCCAATGTTTCTTACTCGTGGTTGATGAGGATAACAACCTTCCTAAATCTGTGAACCACGATTGATTGTGTATACAGAGGAAGCCGTTCCTCCGTAAAAAAATTCAGAGAAATGGCGAGCTCCGTTTCCACTTTTCCTTTTTTTCTTGACAATAAAGGACTGCTTTTCATAATGATTTTGTAAGATGATAAAGAACAAATTGAGGTTTATATGTCTGGACACAATAAATGGAGTTCAATAAAGCACAAAAAAGGTGCTGCTGATGCTAAAAGAGGGCAGGTCTTTACCCGCTTGGTTAAAGAAATTATTTTAGCGGCTAAAACCGGAGGTGGAGATCCTGATATGAATCCCCGCTTACGAACCGCTATTAATACTGCCAAAGAAAACAATATGCCCAAAGAAAATATTGAACGTGCAATTAAAAGGGGAACAGGTGAAATTGAGGGTGCCGCTTATGAAGAAGTTATTTATGAGGGCTATGGTCATAATGGAGTAGGAATTGTTGTAGAAGTGATGACAGACAATAAAAAACGCAGTGTTTCTGAACTTAGGCATACATTTTCTAAATATGGAGGCAACCTTGCAGAAACGGGTTCGGTTGCCTGGAATTTTGAACAGAAGGGATTTTTCAATGTTCCTTCTGCAGGTTTGGATGAAGATGAATTTATGCTTAAAGCACTGGAAGCGGGAGCCGACGATGTTGAACTTAATGATGATAATTTTGATGTTTATACTTCTCCTGCTGATTTTCATATTGTTATCGGTAATCTGGAAAAAGAGGGCTATCCTATCCATAATGCAGAACTTACCAGAGTGCCCAAAAATACAATTGCCGTTGATGATGATACTGCAGAAAAACTAATGCGCTTGATTGAATCCCTGGAAGAGCTTGATGATGTGCAAAAGGTCTATGCCAATTTTGAGGTTTCAGACGAAGTTATGGAGAAACTTTCTCAGGCATAAATAACTAAGTGATTATTATTGGTTTTGATCCCGGCAGCCGTTATTGCGGTTATGGTTTACTTCAAATAGAAAGCAGAAAAGTGCTTGCTGCCGGCTGTGATGTTATTGATGTTACGCGGGGAAAAACATTGGCATTAAGGTTAAAATCACTCTATGAAAACATTATGCAAATTCTGGAAGAATACCATCCTGAAATTGCAGCTGTGGAAAGCATTTTCTTCCATCGGCAGGTGAGAAGCGTATTTACTTTAGGTCATTCACGCGGTGTTATTTTACTTGCTTTAGCAATGACAGATATTCCTGTTGTGGAATACAGTCCCCGGGAAATAAAAAAATCTGTTTGCGGCAACGGCAATGCCAGTAAACAACAAGTTCGCTATATGATAAATCAGCTTTATCCATTAAAAGAAAGCCCTAAAAGGGATGATGCTTTTGATGCCTTAGCCGTAGCAACCTGTCATTATAACCGGATGAAGTGGTTACAATGATTCAGTATATTTCCGGAACTCTTACCTTTAAAACACCTGTTTTAGCTATTATAGAAACAATGGGCATCGGCTGGGAACTGAAAATACCGATTAGCACTTATGAAAAATTGCCAACTGCTGGTAAACCCTGTAAATTGCTTACTTATTTACATATCAGTCAGGATGATATACGCATTTTTGGCTTTGCTACGGAAGCAGAAAGAGAACTTTTTGTCATGTTGAACAAAATCGGCGGAATTGGTCCTAAAATTGCCCTATCAATACTTTCCACGCTAAGCATTCCTACTTTTATAAAAGCTGTCAATTCTGGAGAAGAAGGTCTATTGACAAAAGTTCCGGGCATTGGGAAAAAATCTGCTCAGCGTTTGATTGTAGAATTGAAAGATGATGTCCATAAATTACTTAACCATATAGACCAGAAGGAATTGCAAATAGGGGATGTTAGCAGTGAAGTGGAATCGGCACTTTTGTCTTTGGGATTTAATTTGCATCAAATCCGTAAAGAACTGGCTTTAATGGATGAGCCAATGCAAAAACTAAATACCGAAGAATTAATTAAAGAAATTATTAAACGCATCTATCAGAGAAATAAATGAATTTCCGCTCCGAAGCATATACAACTATTCTGAAAGTGCTTAAAGATAAAGAATATTCTGATACTTTATTGCATCAGAGAGCCAAGAAATTAAAAAATGCAGGAGAAGACCCTGCTCTCTTTTACAACCTTGTGAAAGGGGTGATCAAACTCTATCTGAAACTGGATTATATCCTTCAGCAATATGTAGATAAGAAGAAATACACCGACACCGATATTAAGATTAAAGTCCTGCTCTATATGGGGCTTTATCAGCTTTTGTATCTAAATTCCATTCCAGATTATGCTGCAGTAAATGAGACCGTGGAACTGGCTAAAACCTTATTCAATCCTCAAGTGGCAGATTTTGTTAACGCTGTGCTCAGAAATTATTTGCGCAATCCGGAAGTTTCTTATCCTGAGGAACCTGCTTTGCGTATTGCTTATGAACATTCTTTTCCACCGGAATTGATTAAACAGTGGTTGGATTTATGGGGTGAGGAAAATACGGAATACTTGGCTATGTTTTTTAATGAAAATCCGGAACTGCATATTAGAGTAAACAGCACTGCTACAACTCCTGAAAAGTTGAAAGCATATTTTGCCAAACGCAATATTGTAATCACTCCTTCTCAAGCGAGTCCGATGATGTTTCATACAGCTCAAACAGCCGAAGTTTTGGAAGATGTAGCATTCTCCGAAGGATATTTTTCCGTGCAGGATACTTCTGCCGCACTAATTGTAGAATTGCTTGATCCCCAAAAAGAGGAAAGTGTTTTAGACCTTTTTGCTGCTCCAGGTGGAAAATGCAGCTATATTGCCGAAAGAATGGATAATACAGGTGAAGTTATTGCTGTGGATAAAATTCCCAGTAAGATGAAACTGTTGAAACAGGCAGCAAACCGTTTACAGCTAACTAATATCAAAATGGTTGTAACAGATGCCTTTAAATACGGTCCCGTGGCTCCTGCTTTTCACAGGGTTTTAGTAGATGTACCTTGTTCCGGATGGGGTGTTTTTGGAAGAAAATCAGACCTCCGCTGGCAGGCACATCAAAATATCCCCGAGCTTATAAAACTTCAGGAAAAAGCATTGGATTATGCAGCCAATTTTGTTGCTCCGGGTGGTTTTTTGGTTTATTCTACCTGCACAATGAATCCCAAAGAAAACGAAGACCAAATTTCCGCCTTTTTAAAAAAGAACAGGAATTTTGAACTGATTCCAGCAGATGCATTTATTCCGGAAAGATATACCTACGCCGGATACTTGAAAACGATACCTTTCAAACATAATATGGATGGTGCTTTTGCAGCCAAATTACAACGCCGGAAATAAAAATATTATTGCTCGGTCAAAATCCCCAACGGGCACTAAAAAAGCCGGTTATATAATTGGAATCGGAATTGGAATTATAATCGTAACAGCTTTTGTTTTCAGCCAGATTCTCTTTCCTGTTATTTTAGGAAGAACTCCCAAAGTAGAAGTTCCTTCCGTAGTAGGAATGACCCTTGTTCAGGCAAAAAGAGTACTTCAGGAAGAAAAATTGCATGTAATAGTTAAGGACTCTTTTTTTAGCGATGTTGCAGCTGCGGAAGTTGTTCTGGAACAGAATCCTGTTGCAGGAGAAAAAATACGCCAGGATGGAACAGTTTATCTGGTTATCAGTAAAGGTTCTTCTACAGTAACTTTGCCTTCATTGATTGGTAAACCCTTTCAAGAGGCATTTATAATTTTAAGAAATTTGGATTTGTATAGCAGTGTGGTGGATTCCACCTATTCCGATATTTATCCGGTTAACACTGTTATCAGAAGTATTCCTGCTGCCGGGGAAAAAGCTTTGAAAAAATCTACTGTTAAGCTAATTTTAAGCAGAGGACCGGAACCGGTAGCAGATACACTTAATTATGAGATACCAATATATTATTATTAAAAACTTAGGATGGGAAATGCACAATGAAAGAAACACTTAAAGAAGCAAAAATTCGCTCGCGTATGATGCCAGGAGCACTTACTATAACAGGTTTTCTGGGAACAGATCAACGCCCTCTTGCAGAAATTATTGCTGCAGATGAACAAGAACTAAAAAAACTTAATCGCAGTGTGGAAGAAATTGCAGAAAGGATGAAATATTTCTCCAATGCAACTTTTGATGCATATAACAACACAGTCGTTATTGATGACACCTATGAAGTACATACTGAATCAACCAAAGGAACAATGACCTGCCCTTATGGACATGGGGGACTTTACAGGAAGTATGTAACAACATTAACAAATCGCAAAAATAACATTACTGTTAGATGGAATGCTATTGATATCCATCTTATTGAAGCTCATCATTTCTTTGAAGGGAAAGGTTCACCGTTTCGCTTAGAACCGGAAATTCTGGTTAAAGCGTTATTTTCCTAATCCCGACAAATGTTTAGCTGGAAGCCACTGTTTCTCTGCAAATAAAAAAAGCGGAGTTACGAGAGCTCCGGCTACACGATTCCGGAAAAACGATGTCCTCGTCGTTTTATATAAAGTCGTAATTTGTAGTTAATGGGGACATCAACTTTCCAGAAAAATGTTTACTTGATTGTTTACATCTACGAAAGAGATATCTCCTTTTGTGCGTAAGTTATCTCCTTCTAAAAATTTGTTATATAACCCCAAAATATAATTTGCTATTTCTTCACTATCTTTGCTAACGAATCCGCTTTCTGTTTTACAGATTAATGTATATACTTCACCAGCCGGTTCGGAAATACAAAGGATCGGAGTTCGTGAAGCCATATATTCAAAAAGTTTGGAGGGTAGTAAACCTTCTTTGCTTTTACAGGTATCAATAATCAGTATAAGCAGTTCAGCATTCACCAATTCCTCTAAAGCTTTGCTATGTGGTAAAAAAGGAATTTTTATTACCGGGAAATCAGTTTCGGGAAAATCCCTGGTGCCGATAAGAGAGAATTCCAGCAAAGGTAGTTGCAACGAAGAAAGTGCTTTCATTAAAGGGCTGGCATCCCGTCCGGTTGTAAGTTGACCTACATATTTGATGCGAAATTTATCTGTTCTTGAGTAATGCAAACCCTTAAAATCATCAGGGTCAAAGCCATTATATAAGACCTTCTTTTTGCCATCGGGTAAAGCATCTGCAATTACTTTACTGAATATATAATTTAGGTCAGCTGTCCGGATAATTTTCCGTTCCAGATATTTATGCAAAGCCAAAGTTATACGGCAGGGAGGATTTATTTTCAGATAGTAGATTTCCGACATAGGGTCCCGAAAATCCGTTCTCCACTCAATACCAAAATGTTTTTTCAGTTTCATACCTACTAAATGTGTAGAGTGGGGAGGACCTGTAGTAATAACATAGTCAATTTTATCCTGGCGTAAAACCTGCAGTGCATTTTTATAAGCAGAAGGATTCCAGCCGATGCGCATATCTGGAACAATAAAATTCAAGCGCAGCCAATATAAAATCTTTTTTAAGGAACTGTCGCTTGCTTTGTTTTGGAGTGAACCGTAAGGTAGTTCTTTTTGTCCTAATATATTCCACAACTTTCCGAATCTTAATGGTTTACTGCGATAAACCTTTACCGAAGAAGGAATTTTAGCCAGTAAGCTTTCATCCAGGTAAGGATAATCACCATTTAGAGTAGTTACTACATAAATATCTACCCCTTTTTTAGTTAAAGCACGAATAAAACGCAGCCATCTTTGAACAGAGGCACCTCCGCAAGGAGGAAAGTAATAAGTGATAAGTAAAATCTTCATTTGATCAGTAATTCCGCCAAACCTTTCCAGGAATAACGCTTTGTGTATTCATTAATTGCCTGGCTCATATCCGGTTTTTGTTGCAGATGGTTAATTATTGCCTCAGCCAAAGCCGAAGGATTATCAGGAGGGACAAGATAACCAGTTTTACCTTCAATAACATATTCACCCAATCCACCAACCTTAGTTGCCAGAACAGGAACTCCAAAACTGTAGGAAGTGGCTATTACACCACTTTGTGAAGCACTTTTATAGGGTAGAATACAGAGACAGGACTGATTGAAAAAATATGATATTTCCGGATCGCCAAGGTAACGAAAATAGCATTCCACATTATTATCAATACCTAATGCCTGAATCTGTTCAATGTAGATATTTTTATTTCCATAGACCTCTCCGGCAATTATTAACTTCACATCAGGAAACGCTTCAATCACTTTGGGCATTGCTTGCAGTAAAATATCAAGACCTTTATAGGGCTTAATTAGACCGAAAAAAAACAGGGTATTATCTTTCCGGGTAGCCGATATATTGTCATTATACATATCATAGCAGGGATGAAAACCTGAAACACCTTTTTTAGATATATACAGCGGTAATTTACGATGCAGTTCATCCAGAGTAGCTTTACTTAAGGTAACAATTTTAGTTGCCGGCTTAAAAGCATATTGCAGAAAATATTTTTCGCCCAACCATTTCTCGTGAGAGGCAATATTATGTGCCAGAATTACTTTACGGGAACAGGTTATTTGTCTTAAAATATAACCATAAGCAGGAGCAAAATAGGGTAAAAACCAGGAGACAATAATTGCCTCGGGTCTATATATTTTGAGCTCGTGAATGGTTGCCTTCCAGGTTTTAGGTAACCAGGGAGTAAGGATTTGATGATTAACAAATTCATTGGCAGGAAGTTCTGAATCATATTGTCCCTTTCCAGGGAAGAGCAACTTGGGATATTGCTCTCTAAAATTGAAAAATTGAACATTATGTCCTGTATCTTTAAAAGCTCTGGCAAGGGATAAAGCGAAACGAGAAATACCGCCACGGAAAGGAGGTGCAGGACCCAAAATAGCAATTTTCATAGCAAACTCTGTTGGAAAAAGCGCTTTACAATATCAGCATCCTGATATTTACCGAAAAGTGCCATCAATTTCAAGCGTGCTTTAACCCCTTTCATATCCCCGGCAAGAATGCAACCTATTGATTCCAAATGTTTTCCTCCACCCTCATAACCATATTCAGGCAGAACCCTTCCGGTATAAGTTCTGGAAGTTATTATCACTAAAACATTTCTGGCTATAGCTTCTTCAATATCGGGAACCAGAGTTTTAGGTAAATTTCCTCTTCCGAATGCTTCAATCACAATTGCTTTTATATCGTGTTCCAGACAGCAGTGAATAAATTTTCCATCCATTCCAGCTACTGCTTTGATAAGTTCAACTCTTGTATCCAATTGTTCCGTCCAAACATTTTCCCGATAGAGAGAAGCACGATGATATACAATTTTATCGGGGTCTACATTGCCGATAGGTCCATAACCAGGAGAAACGAAGGCATCAATTTTACCCGTATCGGCTTTCACGACATCGCGAGCTGTGTGAATTTCATCATTCATTACTACCAAAACACCTTTATCAATTGATTCCGGATGACTAGCTACGCGAACACTGCCAATTATGTTACGAGGACCATCCAAACCGATTTCATCACCGGAACGCATTGCTGCAGTAAAAATAACAGGTTTGCGGGTAGTTAAAACTAAGTCGCATAAAAAAGCCGTTTCTTCTAAAGTATCGGTTCCGTGAGTGATAACTACACCATCATAGTCAATTATTTTCAGGTCTATTAATTCAGCCAGTTCAAACATCATTTCGGGAGTCATATAAGGACTGGGAATATTCAGATAGTCCATCACTTCTACATTGGCAACACTATTTAATTGGGGAAATTGCCTTAAAAATTCAGCAAATTCGGGGCTGGGAATTACTCCGGCAGGATCAGATACTTTCATAGCAATCGTTCCACCGGTTAAGATAATGAGGATGTTTTTTTTCATAATATCTAATTTTCCGTTTATATCATTTCTTGAAGGAAAAGTCCTTTGTCATTCCTGAGAAAGCAGGAATCCACCAAAGAGAAAAGAATATTATACATTTTCAACCCGAAATTAATGTCAGTTACGATAGGGAAGAGGGTCTTCCACACCTGCTGTTTTAAATGCCTTTTTGCGTAAGAGACAGCTTTCACAAACGCCACAGGCAATATCATTTTCGGTATAACAGCTCCAGGATAATTCAAAAGGAGCTTTAAGTTCAATTCCCAGCTGCACTATTTCTGCCTTGCTTTTATGTAAAACAGGGGTGCTAATCTCTATCGGAATTTCACCTTTTGTTCCTGTAGCAATCACTTTATTGAATGCCTGAAAAAAAACCTCACGGCAATCCGGATAACCGGAACTGTCTTCTTCCACAGCTCCAATATAAATTTTTGTCGCTTGAATAACTTCTGCCCAGGCAACTGCAGAACAAAGAAATATGGCATTCCGGAAAGGAACATAAGTAACAGGAATTTTAGAACCGGAAAGGATTCCTTTCTGAACGAGAATGTTTCTATCGGTTAAAGCAGAGCCGCCAATCTCAGAAAGCCAGGAATAATTAATCACTTTGGCTTGAATTGGCTGATAATAATTTACCAGTGCTTCAAAAGAGGATAATTCCTTTTTTTCCGTTAACTGACCATAATTAAAATGCAGAAAACAGACCTCGTCACATTCAGATACAGCACAAGCAGCTGTAACCAAAGAATCCATTCCTCCGCTTAATAAAACGATTGCCCGGGTCATAAACTTTATCCTGATTAGTAATTTTTACAATTTTATGTTAATAATGCTTTATGTCAAGTTAAGAATGAATTTTCACCCGGTCATTTGTTAACTTGTTAACCTTAATAGTGCAAATCTCTTATTCCTTCTTTCATTTTTGCCAGATTTTCTTTCACTGATCTCTGCATATTAGGATCATCTATTTTAGCTACTTCTTTGTCAATCAGTTCCAAGCCGATTTTTTTAGTGCGTTCGCTGGCATAATCATAAAGATATTCCGCAAAAGTGAGTAAGGCATTGGGAGTGCAAAATCTTTTTACAAAACCAGGAATGGCAAATTCCATAAAATGTTCTCCAGTTCTTCCTGCACGGTAACAGGAAGTGCAAAAAGAAGGTATATAACCGCTATGGGCAAGTTCATAAATAACATCATCCAAAGTGCGGGTGTCACCTAAAACGAATTGACTTTTACGTTTGGATTCTTCATCTTTATGAGCATAGTCACCAACTCCGATACTGCTTCCGGCATCAATTTGTGAAATGCCATAGCGTAAGACCTCATCTCTTACTGTAATTGGTTCTCTGGCAGTAAGGATCATTCCGGTGTAGGGTACACTTAAGCGGATGCTGGCTATTAAAAGTTTAAAGTCCTCATCGGAAACCTTGTAGGGAGGGTTTTTTGTAAAGTCCGTTCCAATGGCAGGTTCAATACGGGGAAAGGAAATAGTGTGAGGTCCTACTCCAAAGCGTTCTTCCAGATGAATTGTATGATATAGAAGGCCCATAACTTCAAAACGCCAATTATATAATCCCATTAAAGCACCAATACCCAAGTCATCAATTCCTGCCTGCATAGCTCTATCCAAACCATATAACCGCCAAAGGAAATTGCTTTTAGGTCCTCTGGGATGCAAATTTTTGTAGGTCTCTTCATAATAGGTTTCCTGAAAAATTTGATAGGTGCCAATTCCAACGGATTTTACAGTGCGAAAACCTTCAATATCCAAAGGAGCGGCATTTATATTTACTCTGCGAATTTCTCCTTTATTGTGTTTTACATTATAAACGGTTTGCACCGTTTCGGCAATGAACTCGGGAGAATATTTAGGGTGTTCACCGTAAACCATAATTAATCGTTTATGCCCTTTATCTTCAAGAGCTTCTGTTTCGGCAATCAATTCTTCTTTACTTAAAGTTGCCCGCTGACATTCTTTATTGGAAATACGGAATCCGCAATAAACACAATCGTTTATACATTCGTTTCCAACATAAAGAGGAGCAAAAAGAACTATCCGATTTCCATAAATTCGTTCTTTGAGAGTATGCGCACCTTCCAGAATAAGATTTTTTAATTCGGGATCGGTAACATTAATTAAAGCGGCTGTTTCATCAGGATTAAGACGCTGTTTATCCAGCGATTTATCTACAATATCTCTAATCCTAATGGCATCGGCAAAACGGTTTTTGTTTAAATGTTCTTCAATTTCGGCAGTAGGAATAAAGGACTTAAGACCTTCAGTATTAATTTTCATTTTGTTCTCCTTCCTCCAGTTTCAAAGTTGTAACCTTTACTTTCACGGATTTTATCTGCCCCAGTTTTCCGGAAAAGGCACCCATTTCGGAAACAGAGAGCTCTACAATTAAAAAAATTACAGCAACTCCTAAATCGCGCATAGGATAGCCCACCCGTAAAAGAATATTTTGTGCATAACTATGCAATAATTCGTTTACGGGATGAAAAGCACTTTCACGGTCTTCCATAATAATGCTTAGAATATGATATTTGGCATTCATTTTTTCCTTCCTTCAGCGAGGAGAAATTTAAGATGGCAGACAAAAGAGGAAAAGAGGTCTTTTCACCCTTGATGCCAGAACTTATCTCTCATCGCAGGTCTATTTTTCATACATTATAATGGGGATAGGATTTTTGGCAAGGAAAAAATGAGGTTGGATGATAAAAGTAAAAGGGGGAAAAGTGGAAAGGTGAAACAAGGATTGAACATCGTAAAAAAATAATTCATTTTGTGTAGGCGGACGACGCCCTTCCACCGCAAGAATAAAAATGCAGAGTTTCAGCAAGCTCCAGCTACAAACACGCTATCTTCAACTGCATTATTTGGGTTTAAATCATTAAATTATAGTAGGTTACCTAAATATATTGTCCTTTGTAATCCAAATCAGCTAATTGCTTATTCTATAGACGATTAAGTAACGAGTCCGTAACACTTCCGTAACATTTCCGTAATTCCGTTACGGGGTTGTTACTTGGTTGTTACTTGGTTATTAAATGGTCAAGAAGGCAAGATAGGGGCAAATTTATGCCTTGGAACAATAAAGTGAGATGGAAAAAGAACGACGAGGATATGTTTCTTCCGGGTTTCTTTTGTATCCGCTTAAAAATTGAAGAGATAAGCAAAAAATTGAAAAAATGCCTATAAGTAGCGAAAAGAAGTGCAGAATTGAGTAGGAATTAATTCACGATAAAGGTCAAAATGCTCTATTTTATGTGCGTCGCTTCCCACAGAAAAATATCTTCCTCCCAAATCAAGGAACATTTCTAAAAGTGGAAGTTCCGGAAGAAAAGAGGGGTATCCCCGGCATAAGGAACTGTAATTAATTTCCAGAGCTATTTTGCGGTCTATCATAGTGTTAAAAATATCTTTCAGCAAAGGATAAAAGGCACTTTCATCAGGAATATAATTATAACCCCTTTTATAAACCCCCAAATGAGCAAGAACATCAATATTACAATGGGAAACCAACAATAAATTTTGCTGATAATAATCCCTAACCTGTTTCTCGGAAAGAGGTTTTTTAAGCGGAACAGCAACATTTGTAGCGTCACTTAAAAAATGAACGGAACCGAGGATAAGGTCAAAGTTAATATCTTCAACCAAAGAGAGGGCATATTCTTTAACCCTATGATAGTCACCAATTTCAATTCCACAAAGCACATTAAGTTCTGAGGTATTATTCTGTAATTCTTTTATTCGCTTATAATAACGGTCTAATGAAGGTGCACCGTATTTCTTTATTTCCTGAGGTAGTAAATCCAGGTGTTCTGTAATAGCTATTTCATCGTAATTAAGTTTAATAGCTCTATTAATTAAATCAATTGCTTTAATTGAGCTATCGTAGCTATCTTCAGTATGAATGTGATAATCAAATTTCATTTGGCTAAAATGGCAGCGCCCAAGGCAGCGGTAATTTCCGGTTCAGGAGGGGTAAGTAATTGAGAATTTAATGCTTCACTTAAACATTTTCCCATATCTTTATTCAGGGCAACTCCACCGGTAAAAACAAGTGGTTGCTCCCAAACCATAACAGACATTTGGGCTAAAATGCGTTTTGCTATGCTACGATGAACAGAACGAACTATATCTTCTGGAGGAATAGAAGAAGAAAGCATCCCGATTATTTCCGATTCGGCAAAAACAACACAGGTGGAATTAAGCGTAAGATTCCGAGTGGATTTGGAAGCTAAATGAGAAAGTTCGGAAACATCACAACCCAAACGCATAGCTGTCATTTCCAAAAATCTTCCGGTTCCTGCTGCACATTTATCGTTCATCACAAAATCCGTTACTTTACCTTTTTCGTTCAGGGTGATAATTTTAGAATCCTGACCTCCGATATCAATGATAGTTCTAATATGAGGAAAATAATATAGACAACCGGCTGTATGACAGCTAATTTCCGATAAAATGGAGCTTGCTTCCTGGTAAAGTTTGCGCCCATAGCCGGTAACCCCAATAGTGTTTATTTTTCGGGTAATTCCTAAAGCCGTATAACCTTCTTTTAAAAGGTTGTTAACTCCATTTGTAACAGAAACTTCAGTGGTTTGAAAAGCACTAAATTCTATGCGTTTTGTTTGAGCATCGTAGATAACGATTTTTGTGTTTCTGGAGCCGATATCAATACCAATTTTCAACATAATTACAACAATAAATAGATATATTGATTTTCAGGTGGCAGCCACTTGCGGGCAATTTGCTGAATTATTTCCGGGTTAACTTTTCTAATCCGTTCTTCTCTGGACAGATAATATTCGGGTTCATATCCCAAAGCTGACAGGTTAGACATCATAGATGCGGTATAGGAAACACTTTCATCTTCAAAACGGTTCATTCCGATTAAATATTGTTTGGCATTTTCCAATTCATCTTCAGCAACTTCTTTTTCTGTAAGAGAATAAAGAATATCCTGCATTAAAGTAAGACAATTACGATAATCATCGCGGTCACAAAAGGCATAAGCACTCCAAAAACCAAGTTCATTTAAGGAGTGAAATTCAAAACCTGTTTGATATGCATAGCCGTATTTTTCCCTTAAGATATAATAAAACCGCGAGGAAATATCCCCTCCCAGGATTTGAGATAGAACATAGAAGGCAGTATTTTCATCACGACTAACAGCCGGACAAGCAAATCCGCCGTTAAAAATAATTGCCTGGTCGGTTTTTTTGTATTTCCTTTTAAAATGGATAGTTGAAGGTGAATATAAGGGTTTTGGATACAATGATTGAGATGCTTTTTTAGCTAAACCGAAGGTCTGTTCACAAAGTTCTAATACCTCTTCCGGCTTATGGTTACCTACAATTCCTAAATAAAAATCCTTTCCGATATCCCATTTTTCATACCATTCTTGTATGTCCTTAAGATGCAGGGAGCGAATGTGAGAAGGATTTCCGGAACTGCGAAAAAGGTTGCTATTGTTTCCCACTAACATTTTATACCAGTTTAAATAGGCATAGCTAACCGGAATATCATTATCCCTCCGAATTTCATCTAAAGCGGCAGAAGTTAAAAGAGAAAGATAGTTACGGTCAAAATTCGGAAGATAGATTATTTCCGCCAGCATAGACAATGCCTTTTTCAGATTAACGCTTAAACATTTTCCCCTAAAAGTAGTAGTATCCAAATGATGAATTAAACGGATATTAAATCCATTTTCCCGGGAAAATTGTTGTAACTCCTGATGACTATGTTTTTGAGTTTTATACAACAATAGGGAAGAGCAAAAATAGTTGTGCCCTATAGTGGAAGTTGTTTCACAAATCTGGCTGATAGGAGTGGAAAGAGAAAAACCGCTGATGCTTTTGTTTTTCAGTTGTTTAAAGAGAACTTGCATCCCGTTGGAAAGAATTATCTGATAGAAGCCCTCAGCTATGGGAGTGATTTTTCCCGTATTTATTTTCACATCTTGATTTAAGGGCTTAATTTCAAGATTGAGAGAGGGTTTTAGGGATAAAATTGCCGGGCTGGAATTTGAATTTTGCTGCAGTGAAACACTTTTAAGGGCATAAGCTTTTTCGGCAAAATCAGCATTTTCAACAGCTCCTTGATAATAAACAGCAAGCCCTTCGGGAAGCCAATATTTATACATAGCTTGCTTTACATCGTTTAAAGTGGTGGCATTAATTTCTGCACCATAGCTCTGAAGACGGTTCAGGTCTCCCACGAATTTTTCCGTAGCTACCAAACTGGCAAGGTTTTCCATCCCTTCAAAACTGAATAACCAACTATTAATAATATCCTTTTTAATCAGTTCCATTTCGGATTCAGGTATTCCGTAGTTGAGCAAGGCAGAATATTCAGTCCTGAACAACTTTATAACTTCAGAGATATATTTATCGGAAAGAGGAGTGATAGAAATGACTGAGGCACCGGAAAGAATTCCGCAAAGGGAACTTACTTTCACGCTGGAACAAATTTTTTCTTCTTCCACCAAGCGTTTAAATAGACGGGATGATTTTCCTATTGCCAAATAGCGTATAGCTATTAAAAGAGCATTAGCGTAAGGATGTTTTTCGCTTAATTCCGGTAAAGCGATGGCAATAGTATTTTCATTTAACTCTTTTTGCCGAAAGAAATAGCGAAATCCATTTATTTCCGGTTCAATATTTGTTAGCTGTTTTACAGGTTTGCCCCGGCTTTTCCAGGGAGTAAAATAATAATCCACATAATAATCCAATTCCTTTTGGCAAAAGTCACCACAGATAATCAGAAAAGCATTTTCCGGGATATAGCGGTTTTTATAGAACCGATGAAGGGCTTCCCAATCCGCCTGCATAATGCTTTCAGGACTACCCAAAATAGGATATTTAAGAGGACTTTTTTGATAATAACTGCTTTGGATATACTCCAAAAAATCAGTTTCGGGGTCGTTTTTATACTGCTTTATTTCCTCTACAATGATTTCCTTTTCCGTTTTTACATCTTCCCGGCTGAAAGTGCTCTGAAAAGCAAGCTGAGAAAGGATGTATAAACCCTCTTTCAATTTTTCGGCAGGAAGATTTACATAGTAACAAGTGCAATCGTAATCGGTGAAAGCATTTAGCATTCCACCCAGACCTGAGGCAAAAAGAGAAATTCCGTTAAAAGGAAAGTCCTTGGTAGATTTAAAGCTCAAGTGCTCAATAAAATGCGAATAACCCCGCTGGTTTTTATTTTCCTGAACCGAACCTGTTCTAATATATAATTGCAAACAAAGGACAGAATTGGAATTATCCTGCACGGAAATAACTTCCAGTCCATTAGCTAAAATTCTGCTAACGGGTTTGGGAAAATTGTTTAACCCTGAATTTATCCTGTTATTCATAATGTTATAAGTTTCTGCTTATCAGGGCATAAGCATTGTGATCATGGACGGATTCAAAATTTTCGGCTTCTACATAAAATCCGGTTATTCGCTTATCTTTATTTAATTCCAGAGTGATTTCCCGCACAACATCTTCCACAAATTTGGGATTATTGTATGCTTTTTCGGTTACATATTTCTCATCCGAGCGCTTTAAAATCGGATAAATCTCACAGCTGGAATGTTTTTCGGCAAGCTGAATCAGTTCTTCCAACCATACAAATTCCCGGTAACGGACTTTTATAAATATATCCGAACGCTGATTATGAGCTCCATAAACGCTGATTGCTTTAGAACAAGGACAAAGTGTAGTTACCGGAACTTTTACTCCAATCCAGAGTTCAAAACTATCTTTAAAAGAAGCATTGAAACTGCAATCATAACCCAAAAGAGAAGAAACACGGGAAACCGGTGCCTGTTTTTTCATAAAAAAGGGAAACATAATGTCTATATAGGCAGAATCAGCTTTCAGGGTTGTTTTCAACTCACTTAAAAAAGCATCCAGCTTATCTATAAAGACCTCAGTATGATAACGATTCAAGACCTCCAGAAAACGGCTCATATGTGTTCCCCGACGCTGATGAGGAAGTTCTACATAGATATTTAAATCGGCAACGCTATGCTGAATGCCTTTTTTTCTATCCTGCACTACAATAGGATAACGAATACCTTTTACACCAACTTTATCTATGGTTATTTTGCGGTTATCAGCTTGGGATTGGATATCAGGTATACTCATAACTTTTCGTTCAAGTCCCTTTTCTTCATCCCCTCCGTTTTCAGGGAAACGAGAGAATCATCTTTAGTATAATAAATGATTGCTTCACAATCGGGAATCGGTTTAATTACTGAAATTGCAGTTTCCGGAGGCAACAAAAAAAGTGCAGTTGAAAGACCGTCAGACCAAGCGGCAGAAGGACAAAGAACAGTTACTGAATGCACATCGGGAACGGGATAACCTGTAAAAGAATTGATGATATGATGATAACGAATACCCTGATATTCATAAAACTGTTGATAATCACCGGAAGTAGAAACACTTTGATTCAGCACTTTGAAACTGGCAATGTAATCATCTAAGCGGCGAGGATGCTGAATATAAACAATTTGAGGGTTTTTAAAACCCATAAAAGCCATAGAACTGCGACAATTTATAAATCCGCTATCCAAATTTAAGGTCTGCATATACTCTCTTGCTTTATCCAAAATGTAACCTTTGGCAATAGCGCCAAAAGTGAGTTGCATACCTACCGGCTTAAACAGTTGTTGGGGAGTATATTTTATCTTACTAAAATCCACTTTCTCTAACATTTTCTTTATTTCCAGCGAATCCGGAGGCACAGGTTTTTCAGCATTAAAACCCCATAAATCCCATACCGGCTTGATAGTTGGGTCAAAAGCGCCTTCAGTCATTTTATATAAACTATCCGCTATCGTGAGCAAATTATATACATCGGGGTCCATTTCAAAGACCGTATTTAAAGTATCAGCATTGATTTTAGCAAGATAGCTTTGGGGATTGAATTCGTTAAATTTATCTTCCAGATTGCGGATATAATTGAAAACAGCATCTATTTGTTTGCCAACATTTTTACTTTGCGAAGTGGCAGATATTTCTACAATGGTATCCATTAAGTATTGACTTTTAAGTTCAGTAAAGGAACGAGTCAAATATTTGTAGGTTCCGAAACCAATCACTAAAATCAAAATGATGAGGGAAATAATTTCTCTGCGATTCATAAAATAAGATACCTCATAAACGATAATTCAGCAATTCAAAGTCAATTAAACGTCTGGTATAGTCCCTCAGGGCATATAGGGAAAGAGGCAAAATCAATGCTTCGGGAATTAAAAGCAGCCAAAAAAACAGACAACCCAAAGCATTTAAGATAGCTAAAACTAAAGCCAGAAGATAGATATTCCAGCGAACATCCTGAAAATGCTGATAGGATTTTTTGATTGCCTTCCAGGGATTATAAGACATCTCTTCCATCAAAACCAAAGAAGGCAACGCAATGGCTACCCAATAATTAACTAAAACCAGCCAAACCAAACGCAAAATCGGAGCAGACGCAAAATTGGGCAAACCAAAACAAATTATATAGATAAGGCAAAAATATAAGGCATTGATAAGAGTCCAAAGAAAATAACGCGGATAACTACGCAGTGCGGAAAACATTTCCGAGAGCTTAAGATGATAATCATTATGTTTGCAAATAGGATTAAAAGCAATTAAAATAAAAGGAATAAAAAGAGAAAAGGCAAGGGACTTGATAAGCAGGTTTAATAACATCTGCGTTGCCGTATTACATTCCAGTTGAATTATACCGCTGAAAAGCCAAATTAAAACCGCAATTGGAATCAAACCTAAAATAATAGCAAAACCAGCTCCAGGTAGGGAAGAGGACATTTTGCTCTTGTATGCTTTCCAGGTTTCTGAGAAGGACTTCATTGAATAGAGTTCATTTTTGATGACAGGCGTCTGTTTCCCGCATTGCATACACCAAATATCGTGAACAGCAAGTCGGGCATTACAATATTTACAACGCATTTATGCTCCTTTTTTGGGGGTCTGCTGAATTTCGCTTTAGCAAATAAAGCAAAAAATAAAAAACACTACTTTTGTCAAGCACGGGTTAACATTTACTCCAACCGCAGGCAGGACATTTTAAACATCCTTCTGTGTGTTCAATAGTATTTCCGCAGTCAGGGCATAGAGCAAAACCGTTTCCAACCGACTGATGAGAACCTGGATTTTCATTTTCTGGCGATAATTCGCCGGCTTGGATTTGTCCTTTAGTATAAAGAGTTACAAATTGTTCCAGTGCCTGACCAACTGCATCTCCACAAGAAGTTATCATTTTTCCTTTATTCCACATTGGGGATTGACAACGGATACCTTTCAATTGACGAGTAATGGATTCAATCTTGATCTGAGAGCGCAAAGCCAAAGAAACAAGACGGGCAATAGCTTCCAGTTGTGCAGAAGCACATCCTCCCACTTTTCCCATTTGAATAAAGACCTCACAGGCACCTTGAGCATCGGTATTAATAGTTACATACATATGACCGCAACCCGTTTCCAGGCGTTGAGTTATGCCTTTAGTAATTTCCGGTCTGGTTCTGGGAGCTACTTTTTTATCCGTTTTTTCCGGTGAGGTTGTTTGAGTTCCTAAATAGAGAACCTGGCTTTCTCGGCTGCCATCCCGATAGACAGTAACTCCTTTACAGCCAAGATGATAGGCAAGCTCATAGGCACTTTGGATATCTTCCACCGTAGCGGAATTTGGGAAATTAATAGTTTTGCTTACAGCATTATCAGTATATTTTTGAAAGGCTGCCTGCATTCTGATATGCCATTCGGGACTTATGTCATGAGCGGTTTGAAACACCTTTTTCAAGTCATCCGGAATACCCTCAATACCGGCAAGAGAGCCACGCGTTAAAATTTCTTCTAAAAGCTTATTATTATATATTCCTTTTTCTTCCAATGCCTTCTGCAAATATTTATTCACATAGATTAATTTCTCTCCATCCATTACATTTTTCACATAAGCAAGAGAAAATTGGGGTTCAATTCCGCTGGAAGTATCGGCAATCATACTAATTGTTCCCGTAGGAGCAATAGTAGTAAGGGTAGCATTGCGGATTCCCTCTTTTTTTATTTTTTCTTTTAAGGAATCCCAGGGTTGGTTTATTTTTTCTCTTTTCAAGTAACCGGTAGCGTAGATACTTTCCTGAAAATTGGGGAAAGCACCTTTTTCCTGGGCAAGTTCTGAAGAGCGTTCTTTAGCATAAAAATCTATAAATTCCATAAGTTTAGCGGCAAGAGCAACCGCTTCTTCACTGGCACAAGGTATTTTTAATTGAAATAATAAGTCCGCCCAGCCCATAACTCCCAATCCGATTTTCCTGTTAGCTTGGGAAATTTTTTCAATTTGAGGTAGGGGAAACTTGGAAACATCAATTACCGCATCCAGGAAATCAACACTTTCACGCACCACTTCTTTCAGTTTATCCCAATCCACATCACCGTCTTTAATCAGCAAAGCAAGATTTATAGAACCCAAATTGCATGCTTCATAAGGCAGCAAGGGCTGTTCTCCACAAGGATTAGTAGATTCTATTTTGCCCAGTGCAGGAGTGGGATTGGCATTATTTAGCCGGTCTAAAAACACGATTCCCGGTTCGCCATTTTTATGTGCCATTTTTACGATCAGGGCAAATACATCTCTGGCTTTCAGCTTTTTATAAATCACTCCAGTATGAGGAGAAATAAGATTATATTCATCATCATTGGCAACCGCCTGCATAAAATCTTCTGTTATACCTACACTGATATTGAAATTGGTTAGTTCTGCGGGATTTTCTTTGCAGGTTATAAAATCCAGAATTTGAGGATGATCTACATTTAAGATTGCCATATTAGCGCCTCTTCTGGTTCCACCTTGTTTAACAGCATCGGTAGCAGCATTAAAAACCTTTAAAAAGGATAGAGGTCCGCTGGAAACACCATTAGTAGAACGAACTCGGGCATTGGCTTCGCGTAAGTGACTGAAAGAAAAACCGGTTCCACCTCCGCTCTTATGAATTAAAGCCGCATTTTTAACCGTTTCAAAAATGCTTTCCATACTATCTTCAATAGGCAAAACAAAACAGGCGGAGAGCTGTTGTAAATCACCACCAGCATTCATTAAAGTAGGAGAATTAGGTAAAAAATAACCCGCATCCATTAACTGATAAAAACGATTGGTTTTTTCCTCATCACCGCTTGCAATATTGGAGGCAACGCGAGTGAGCATTTTATCCCAGTCCTCTATCAAAACGCCATTTTCATTTTTACGAAAATATCTTTTTTCCAAAACCTTCAGCGCATTTTCCGTTAGTTTCATAGCCACCCCTTTTATTTATTTAATGCCAAAATCTCTCTTGCTTGTTCCGGAGTAGCCAGAGGGCGACCAATTTCTTTTGCAATGCGTGCTAAACGAGCTACCAATTGCGCATTAGATTCGGCAATTACTCCCTTATGATAAAAAATGTTATCTTCAAATCCACAGCGGATATGACCACCTGTAACCATTGCTATTAAAGAGGTAGGAATATGCCATCTGCCAATTCCTGCCACAGCCCAGGTTGCCGTAGGGATTTCTTCTTTCAAATGTTCCATCATATACATCAGGTTTTTGGGCTTGCCACTCATTCCTCCGGGAACACCAAGAACAAATTGAATATGCAAAGGATTTTGAGTTATAATTCCTTTTTTAATTAAACGAGCAACTGCATCAACCATACCCGATTCATAAACTTCAACTTCAGGAACTACATTATATTGTTTGAATGCTTCTGCCAAACGAATAATATCGGCAGGATGATTTATGAAAATATCGTCACCAAAATTTAAAGTTCCGGCATTCAGGGTTGCCATTTCGGGTTTTAAAGCCAAAGGAGCAAGTCGTTTATCAAATGATTCGCCAACTGCACCTCCAGTACTGATTTGAATAATAATCTCAGGAACTGCTTTGCGAATAGCAGAAATGGCTTCCTGAAAGCGATCCAAACGCTGAGAAGGTCTGCCGTCATCTTCCCTAATGTGTAAATGAATAACTCTTGCTCCGGCTTCAAAACAAGCTTTTGCTTCTTTTGCCTGTTCTTCAGGAGTTATAGGCAAATTGGGTTGATCGGCACGGGTTGTTTCAGCTCCCGTAATGGCAGCAGTTAAAATTAAGGGTTCCATAATGTTACCTCTTTATATTTAATCTATTTATCTAAAATATAATATCTAATGCTTTGAAATTATGCTCGTTCCCAATAGCATTACTTTAGCAATACTCACCCATTGCTAATGGCATTAGTAATGGGTAAGCAATGAGTAAGCAATGCTATTAAGGAAGAAACTATTCTTATTCATTTTTATATTTTTACGCATCATAATTTTGATCAGTCCTTAAACCAGCTTTCATAAAGATGCACCCGGGTTAAGTTACCAATATTATGCTGCAAAATGCGTTCGGCAATTTCGGCAAATTTATTTTCATTGTCGCTCACATAAAAAGAATCTCTGCCTTTTTGTCCATCATTTTCATCACTCAGATAACGGCTTAAGTATTCAGCCACAGCCATTGCGCTATCTACAAGTGTAACTTCTTCTCCCATAACCTGTTGAATGGTTTTAGATAGTAAGGGATAATGGGTACAACCTAAAACAAGAGTATCTATATTCTGTTCTTTCATTTCCTTAAGATATTCCTCCGCAATAACTTTCGCTACAGGATGCTCCTGCCAGCCCTCTTCCACCAACGGAACAAAAAGGGGACAGGCAGATGAAACTACAAATGCCTCAGGAAGCAATTTTCTGATAGCGGAAGGATAAGCTCCGCTTCGGATTGTTCCTTCCGTTCCAATCACTCCAATGCGTTTACATTTAGTAACTTTAACCGATTGTTCAGCACCTGGTTCAATAACACCTATAACTGGAATATCGCTTAAATTTTGCAAAGCGGGAATTGCTACTGCGGAAGATGTGTTGCAAGCAACAATTAAGATTTTTATTCCCTGCTGGAGCAAAAAACGGGCATTCTGCAGGGAATAGTCAATAATGGTATTAGGAGATTTTGGTCCGTAAGGCACTCTGGCAGTATCTCCAAAATAAATAATATCCTCATTGGGAAAAGTATTACGGATGGCTTTATAAACGGTTAAACCACCAACTCCAGAATCAAAAATACCGATTGCTCTTTTCATTTGTTGCCTCTTGTAGTTGAAGATTTGTAGGATTTGGACGATGGGGACTTCGTCCTTCCGGTTCTTTTGGACGATGGCGACTTCATCCTTCCAGAGGGTTTTGGCTTTTGTGATGCGCTTTTATGGGATAAGGAACTCTTTGTTTTGGATACATTATGACGCAGTGTTTCAGGTATGGGAAACAAATAAATATCATCTTCCACATAACCAATAATAACCGTTAAAGTATCCATTAATTGATAATATTTATGAGTTCTGCGGTTTATATAGCGCATTTCTCTTTCCAAATATTCCCAATTACCTTCTCCCAAACTGATTTCTTTAATAACTCCGGTAACCGGAATTTCTTCTAATTGAACAATTAAACCCCGGGAATTGACCGAAATAACCATTCCCTCATAAAGTTCTCCTTCCTTCTCTCTCATCAAAGCCAAGCTATAAACCATTTCTATATCGCGTTCTGACTGGTCTGCCTGAATTTCTTGTTCAGAGGCAACTTCGGCAAAATGTTTCAGTTGAGAAGGAGTAAATTTTTGATTAGCGGTATGACACAACCAAGTTTTACAGAGATAATGAACAACCAAATCGCAAAGACGTCGGATAGGACTAGTAAAATGTGTGTAATTTTCCATTGCTAAAGCGAAATGATGAATATGTTCCGTGCTGTATCTTGCTTTTTTCATACTTCTAAGCAAAATGCGGTCAAAAACCTTATGATATGCCTCATTCGGAAAAGAATTAAGCAAATACTGGATGGACTTATTCAAATTCTCATACATAACCCACTTTACGCCATAATAGGAAAGGAGTTCAATCAGCCGTTCCAGCTTGTTAAAATCGGGGTCGTTATGAATACGGTAAATTGTTGCAGGAGCCGTCTGTGAAAGGCGTGTAGCTACATATTCATTGGCAACCAGCATAAAATTTTCTATTATTTTATGGCTTTCTGTTTCCTCAGCCAAGGTTAAACACTTAAGAAATCCGTTTTCATCATATTCATACTCAATTTCCGGTAAATCAAAAAAAATGTAGCCAGCATTCATTCTTTTTTCGGTTAAAAGACGCGAAAGAGTTCTTGCTTCCAATAAAATGTCCTGTAAAGGAATCGGTATCTCCGTTTCCTTGCCAGCAAAAAGGTCATCTACTTCATCATAATTAAGCCGGGATTGACTACAAATAACGCTTTCATATATTTGCTGCTCAATAATTTGTCCTTTACGGTCAAAATCCGTTTGCACTGTTAAACAGAGCTTTTCTTCTTCGGGACGTAAACTGCAAATAAGATTTGATAAGCGTTCCGGTAACATAGGTATAACTCTCTTGGGAAAATAAAAACTATTCCCGCGTTTGCTTGCTTCCTGAAAAATAGCCCCCTCCACTGACAAATAATGTGCTACATCAGCGATATGCACATAAAGACGCCAGCCCTTAGCCGTTTTTTCCACTGCTATGGCATCATCAAAATCTTTAGCAGTAATCGGGTCTATAGTAAAGGAATAAAGATTACGCAAATCCCTCCGATTCCTGTAATCCTCCGGTTTTATTTCTGCAGAAAGCAGATTTGCCTCTGCAATTACATCTTCAGGAAATTCTAAAGGTAAATTATACTGACGAATAACAGCTAAAAGCTCAACTTCTGGCTCACCGGATTTTCCTAATATCTCTATCACTTTACCTACAGGCACTTTCCCCATTTGCGGATTTCCCCAATTAGTTACTTTTAAAACAACTTTATCGCCATTTTCTCCCTGAGCGGGATCGGAAACAAAGAACCATCTGAATATTTTGGGGTTACTGCAAATGAAAGTGCTAAAACCATTCCTTCTTATAAGTTCTCCAACAAATTGCTCTGTGCTTCTTTTTACTACTTTACGGATTATAGCGCTATCCTGATGACCTTTTCTATATTTTGGTTCAAAGGCGACAATATCATTATGAAAAGCATTTAGAATATCTTCCGCATCTACATAATAATCTTTTTCCGGAGTTCTAATAAAAGCATAAGAAAAACCTCTGGATAAGGGTGTAGCATCAAAAATGCCTTGTAACAATTTGGGATTGGGAGTGGGGGAGGGCTGTTTTGCTTTTGGCATTTTTTGTAAGTGATATTTCTTGCGGTCTTTGCTTAAAATACCTTCTTCCATCAGTCCGCTAAGAATGCCACTAAGTAATGCTTTTTCAGCTTTATTAAGTTGAAAAGTATTTACTATTTCATTGTAGGACAATCCGGTATGTGGATATTTCTGGAAATAATCTAAGATTGCCTGCTTTAATTCATTATAATTCATAATATTCCTTAGTATTTTTTCCCAATTTTTTGCATCAGGATTTCAATTAATTTTTCTCTTTCTTGTTTATCGGCAGAAAATCGTAAGGATAATCCTCTAAAAGGGTCTAAACGCCTGGGCATTGTAAAAGTGGAAAGCATTATACCTCTTTTGTCTTCATAAAAACAACCAAAATCGGTATAGGGACGACTGATTTTAAGAAAAAGATAACGCACCTGAACTTTGTCCTCATAAAGTTCATATTCGGTCATTATGAAATAGGGGAGAAGGTTACCTAAAACCAAAAGCATCCCCAGAATGTAGTAAAAAGGTTGTTGCCAGCCGGTTACAGTGATATAATATAATAAAAAGGAAAGCAAAATCAAGAAAAGGATTAATATAAACGAAGTCCAGGGACGTTCTACGAGAGGCCAGGATTTCCATTTAAGGATTGGCTCAGGCAACATTCTGAATAATCTCCCGACATTTTTCAATTTCTTCTTTAATTGTTAAAATCCAAGGAAAACTTTGAGTTGTAGAGAATTTTGAACCCAAGGTATTTGCTTCGCGTTGCATTTCCTGAATGATAAAGTTTAGTGTTTTGCCAATATCTCCTTCTTCTTGAAGGGTAGAAGTAAAGGTCTTAAGATGAGCTCTCAAACGGCTTAATTCCTCACCAATATCATATTTATCTACATAAATTGCCAATTCCTGGATGAGGCGTTGTTCCAAATTTTCAACTTTATAAGAACCAATGAGTTCTTCAATATGCTTGTGCATTGTTGCAAATAACTCTTTTTTAAAAGGTTCACAAAGCTCGGAAACAGCATTTATTGCCATTTCAATCTGTTGCATAGAGTCACATAATACCTGTTTTATTTGTTCTCCTTCTTCCAGCATTGATTCTTTAATTCTTTGCAGAGCTTGTGCTAATGCTTCATTTAGCACATTTGCTAGGATTTCATCTTCTGCCAGGCGGTCTACACTTTCAATAACTCCCGGCTCTTGTAGTAAAAATTCTATGGAAATAACCTCTTCGCTGGCTAAAAGTTGTGCTGCTTCTATAGCCAATTCATTGTATTTTAATAACTTGGTCTTATCTAAAACCAATTTTGGTTCTCGGTGATCACTAAAATTTACTCTTACTTCAATTGCTCCACGCGATATGCTCTTTATTATCTGCCTTCTTATCTCCGTTTCGTAAAAACTCAGCTCGCGGGGAAGGAAAATCCTTAAATCCAAAAAGCGGGCATTTATGGATTTTATCTCTAATTCAAGGTCAATATTGTCTCTGCTGATTAAAGCGTTTCCAAAACCGGTCATACTTTTCATTATAACTCCTTTTTGTATTCTCGTGTCTTGTCATTCTTGTTTTTTTTGTCATTCCTGCGCAAGCACGAATCCATTTTATTATTATGCTTTAAAATGGATTCTGCACCCAGTGCGAAATGACAAAAAAAAATGTAAAATGACAACAACAAATGTGGGGGATAAGTAATTATAACGCATAGTGATTAAACCCCCTGTATGCAAGTTTACATAATATGTCTTATCACAACTATTAGGCATCTGATTAAAAGCAAATAAGAGTGCTTGCTGTGGCATCCTTTACCTCAATTTGTTTCAAAGTTCCAAAGTCATCTTCTGTTCCCGGAAGAACTGCGGTTTTAAAATCGCGTGTTTTCCCCAAAACCATTTTTCTAC
>ERZ795050.1128-NODE-1128-length-36401-cov-11.514665_pt1 | contig 36401 bp, 22 predicted proteins | sample MGYA00375134_ERZ795050 | MGnify/ENA primary metagenome ERZ795050 (study PRJEB30179, sample SAMN05720221) | activated sludge metagenome | isolation source: Anaerobic digester | place: Japan | collected 2015-05-26 ... | reverse complement strand
ATAGGCATCCACGTAACCGGCGGCGGTAACTTTCATGTAGAACTGGGCGTCCCGCGGCAGCCCGGTCATGGTGTAGGACCCGTCGCCGGTCGAATTCACAGTTTTGCCGGGATCGCCGTACAGAGACAGGGTCGCGCCGGCGATGGCGGCGCCGGTTGTAAAGCTCTTCACATAGCCGCTCACCGAGGCGTCATAACCCGGGGCCGTCCCGTAGATCCGGCCCTGACTGTGGGCATTCTCATGGGTGTTGAAGGTCCGGGGCGCGAACGTCCAGTTGGCCTTTTGCGCCGTCAGCGTCACCGTGTCCTCCGGGTCCACGTTGAGGACGTAATAGCGGCCGTTGCCCCAGGTGGAGGCGGAATCTACCAGGTTGCCGAAGGGGTCACGGTACTTCACGGGATAAGTGGCATTCAACCCCTGGGCCGTCACCACCGCGCCGGCCACATAGGTGGAATAACGGAACGTCTGATCGGAAACCCTGCCGGTAATGACGGCCTTATTCGGATCGGGCAGGGCGCCGAAGGCCAGAAGATCGAAAGACGTCGGCATGAAGACGGGGCCGGAGCCGCCGTAGTTGTCGGAGCTGATATTGACGTTCGACGATTGACCGCCCACGTTGACCGTATAGGTGTCCAGATAGCCCGGGGCGGAAAACTTCAGGGAGAAGGGGGTATTCATCGGCACGCCGGTCAGGTTGAAAGAGCCGTCCGCCGGGGAAGCCGTCGTGGTAACCATCGGGTCGGAGACAAGCGACACCGTTACCCCGCCGGGGATGACGTTGCCGTTCCAGTCCTTGACGATCCCGCTCACGGCGATGAAAGGCGGGGTACCGGTAAAGGTGGCCTTGACTGCCTTTGCCCCGTTCATATTGATGACGCACTGATTTCCTGTAACGGCGTCACAGCCCGTCCAGCCGGCAAAGTAGAAGCCGTAATCCGGCGTGGCGGTCAGGGAAACTAACCCGGGGGCAAAGGCGGCCGCACAGGTGCCGCCGCAGTCGATCCCTGCGGGGGAGCTGGTGATCGTCCCCGTGCCGCTGCCGTCCCTGGAGACACTGAGCTGATAGGTCGTCGCTTCTTCCGGGTTGATCGTAAAGAGGAACATGGCCCGGTTGGCGGGGTTGCCCTCGAAGTTCACGAAATTGAAACTGTTCAACTGCCCCGTCGCCGCCGGTTTGGCGGGGTCCCAATCCGCTGACGTCTGCAAGGTCCAGTAATAGCTCATCCCCCGGGCGAGCTTGCCGGCGGGCACCGTCCAGGAGGTGGTGTCTTTCATCCAGCCGCTGTGGGCGATCTCCACCCGCCGGAGGGGATCCCAGACGCGGGCCCGGTACCAGATGTCGGACGCGGCGACCAGGGGCCAGGAGAGGGTCGGCGTGGTGGTGTTGAAGTAGTAATTGTTCGCCGGCGTCAGGGCGCTGATGTCCGGCGCCCCGGTGTTATGGTAGGTGTAGGGCAGCGCGGCGCTTTCGATGACCTGCGGCGTCCCGCCCCTGTTGATGGTCAGCTCGATTTTATAGTTGCCGTTCGGAAGCGGAGCGTCGCTGCCATAGACGATGTAAAAGGCACCCGACCCGTATTTCTTCGTCTCGTAGCCCCGGGCAACCCGCAGGGATGCGTTGATCGTGTTGCCGCTCGCGTCTTTAACCCGACCGGACACTATCTCCCCGGGATAGACGCCGGGGATGGCGCCATAGGCCATATGCCGGTACTCCGTGATCGTCCCCGTGGGGGGCTGGGTGAGGATCGTCCCCCAGGTGATGGCCGGGGAGGCGGCGTAATTGCCCGTGTAGAAGGCGTAGCCGAAAGTCCGGGCCATATTGGTAACCCGGTCGTCGCCGTCGATGATCTGAACGGACCAGGAATACCAGGTTTCGGGTTGGAGGATCCCGGCCGGAACGGTCAGGGAGGTGGTCGTCGGGGGGAGATTCGCCGACTGGTACATGATGGTGGCACCGCCCGTCCCGTTAGCGCTGTTGAAGGCGTCGAGTACCCGCACGTGAATCCGGTAGTTTGCCGGCAGGGTGCCCGGGAGGTTCCAGGTGAAGGTGGGCGTCACCGTGCCGGTGTAGGGCTGGGCCGAGGTAGGCGTCAACCCTGCCGGGTCGATCAGCGGCAGCGCCCCGTTGAAGGTGAAATTGCGGGTCACCACCGCCTTCCGCCCCAGGGAATCCACCGCCTCGAAGGTATAATCGCCGTCGGGGAAGGAGGAAGTGCCCATATAATACCAGCCGAAGGTCTGTTTGCCCCCGTCAAAGAATGTGGTGGTCATCGGGGTCAGGGTGAAGCGGGCGCCGTTGGGGCCGGTAACCGTGACGGCGAGATCTTCAGGGCTGCCGCCGGCGATTTCGGCATAAAGGGCGTATTGCAGCGTCGCCGCCGTGGTGTTTGTCTGCCGGATCGAAGAGACCTTGGCGGAGGTGAACTGCGGCGCCGGGTATGCCGGGTGGTCGTCCGCGGCGGTGATGTTCTGGGTCGTGGCCCCCGCCGTCGTCGTGAAGGGCAGGGAGAAGTTGGTATAGTCGCCGGGACCGGGTTGGCCGCTGGTGTTGCCCCGGGTCCAGTCGACGGTCACGAAGACCCGTTTCCCCGCCGGCAGATTCGGGATGGTGTAGGTCATGCCGTTGACGAACTGAGCGGCGGGGATGACAAGAGTCCCGAGGAGATATTCCGCAGTTTTCTGGAAGTTGTGGTATTCATAGACGCTGATGATCACCTCGCCGGTGCCGTCGAAGCTCGGGACAGTGACGCTTCCCGTAATGGAGGCAAGGGAGGCGCCCTGGTCGGGACCGATCTGGATGGAGGTCCGATTCTCGACGCCCGGGCGGCCCCAGCTTCCCCAGACCCTGGTTTCCGGCTGGATGAAGAGACCGGCCACAGGGCCGATCTGGGACCGGGGGACCTTCCATTCCACGTGGTTTTCCAGGCCGGCGGACATGTTCACGAAGGTGCCCCCGGAGTTGTTGAGATCCTCCCAGGGTCCGTAGGAGACGCCCTGGGGGCTGGACGCCGCCCGGGATAGGAAGGTCTGCCAGAAGGGGGCATGGGCGGTACGCGTCCCGGTGACGTTTGCATATGAGGAGTTCCAGGCACCGTTGAGATACACAGATACGGAGGCGCCGGAGATGTTGCCGCCGGTATCCGCGCTGCCCGAGACGTAGTAGGTGTTGGTGCCGGAGGTGAAGGAGAAGTTGAACCATCCGCCGCCGGTACTCATCCAGCCGTTGTTGAGCGGCGCCGGCGAGGTCGGCGAAGGGAATACCGGGTCGCCCTGGGGTCCGGAGATGAACCCCTGGCCGGTCTGGTAGCTGCCCCATTCATTGGCCCCCCAGGCGCTCATGGTGAGGGTCCGGGCCGGCTGGCCGTTCTGGGCGGGGATGTTGAGCTGCCAGGTGTCGTTATAACCGGCGTATCTGGCCCAGACCCGGACGTCGCCGGCCATCTCGGGGCCGTCGCCCGGCCGGGTGGTAAAGCGGACGGCATAGTCGTACATCGTATTGGGATTCAGCCGGCTGCCCGCCGTATCCATCCGCAGGTAGAGGAAGTTTGCGTCCTGGGCGAGCCAGACCTGGGCGATGTTCCGGCCCGGGTCGTTGTCGTTGTCGCCTACCGTGTTGTTGTAAACGGGGTTGATCCCGGCCCAGTCGCCGACCAGGCCGTCCACGACAATGGCGCCGTTCGCCACCACGGGGATGCCGCCGGTCAGACCGCTGTACTGGAGGATGTCCCCGAAGTCCTTCGCCCACCGGTTCTGGGTGAAATCGGGGAGGAGGCCGTATAAGGTGGCGTCGTTCCCCAGGCCGTGGCCCATGGTCCCGATCTTGGGGTTGCCCCAGCCGTAGTCCGTGAATTCCGGCAGGAGGTCCCGGAGCGACGGGGCCGTCGTCCCGTTCCCCAGGAGGGCGTTGGGATTGATGCGCTCCCGCCGGGAATCGTCATAGGCGGTGCGGACCGCCGTGAAGTTCCCCCGGTAGGTCAGCTCCTCCCAGCTCTGGCTGTACAGACCCGTCCGGTAGGTTCCGGTCATGGACGTCCCGGAGATGGTCCCTCGGAACTCCACGGTGTTGTAGTAAACCTGCCCTGGCACGGAATAGCCGGGGACGTGAAATCTGAGGACGAAATCGCTCCCCTGAACGAGGGTGTAATCGATTTTTGTCCCCCATGTACCTGTGAAACCCATGTAGTCATTGAATATATAGCCGTCGGTACGGACGTCGCCCTTGCTTTGCAGCTCCTTGAGGTTCACCGTCACCTTGTGGGACGACGCGGGACTGGTGCTGGTAAACTCCCAGGTCTCCGTGTCGGTGACGAGTTCGAAAGGTGTCCCGCCGGTAAGGGAGGCGCTGACCTTGTTCAGGATCCCCTCCCGGAAGAACTGCTCCCGCTGGCGGTCCGGCATCTCGATGGTGAAGAGCTTCTTGGCCCCCGCCGTCGCCGGCCCGTAATTGCGGATCTTGTTCGAAGCGACGAGGTAGTCGGCGATGGCCCCCTGGAGGGCCGCCTTCGCCTCGGCCAGCTTGGCCGCCCCGTTGTAGGCGGGGGTTCCGCCGGCCGTCAGGAGCTTCAACAGGTTCGGGTAGCGCTCCAGGAGCCCCTTGAAGTTGAGGAGGTCCGCGTTGGCCAGACCGACGATCTCCTGGACGCTCACGTCGAGGTTGTAGGCGGAGACGATGAGGGCCCAGGCCTTCAGGGCCTTCAGGGCCGCCCGGTAGAGGTAGTAATCACCGGCGTCCACCTCCACGTTCAGGGTCTCGCCGGCGGAGATGTAATTCTTCTCGATGATCACCACGCCTTCCCCGGCGCCGCACTGGTTTATCACCTCGTCCATATCGGCGATGGAGGCGTTGAGGGCCGTCAGGAACGGCCCGGCGAGAAAGGAGCGGATCGCCTCGCCGCCGGGGGCCGTGGGGGGGAGCACCAGCTTATGATCCTTGTTGAATGTGGGTTGGAAGGTTAGGGTTTCCAGGGTGTTGCCCGTTCTCGTCACCCCGTATTTGCCCAGGAGCTCCGTCAGGGTGTCCGTCGTTCCGCCGTCGTTGCGGAGGATTACATCGAAGATGCGGGTGAAGGCGAGGTAGCCCCGGATCTGGATCTTCTGCTGGGCCGTGGCGGTGCTGTAAGCAGGATCATTGGCGGCCCCGAGAAAGGTCTGATAGGCGCCGAGGGCCCCGGGGACGCTCTTCTGGAACAGTTGCGTCTTACCCGTCGTGATCAGATCGTCCAGGGCCAGGGTGGCGCGCTGGGCCGCGAGGGGGGTAAAAAAGAGCACAGCCGTAAGTACGATTGCCAAAAGTGCTGAAAAAACCAGAAATAAACTCTTTTTCAAGGACTTCTTCTTCATGACGCCACCCTCCCTCTAATAGGTCATTGGCATACCTTTGCAAACTGATCGACAAACCGCTTTTCTGTCATAAAGCAAATAAAGATGGAAATATTCATACCCTTGCCGATATTCCCATATAAACCGCCGCACCCGGGCACGGACACCGCAGTGGAGAAATATTTATCTTCCCGGTTTAGTTTAAATGCAACCCGCGACATCCATTACCCCAGGTAAGATAAGATCTGTAAAAATATCCAGCACTGTAAAGAAAAAACATTATTTATGCAACGATAATTTTGCTATGAAGTGTGATTAAATTCACATTATCGGTGTGAAATTTTCCCTCCCAGGTCAAATCCCGAAAATCCTGACCTTTTTTCTCAGGGCCTCTACATCCTTCACGATGATTTTATTGCCGGTTGTGAGCAGCAGTCCCTTTTCCCGCCAGCCCTTAATGGCCTTGTTGACGCTTTCCCTTTTGGCGCCGATGGTGGCCGCCAGATCCTTCTGGGTCAGCAAAAGCTCCACCGCCTGCCCCGTAGTGCCGCTTTCTCGCTGCTGCGATTCAGCCATCTCGAGGAGTTTCTTAGCTAACCTGCCGGAAACACTTAAAAATACCGAATCTTCGAGAAAATCGTCGGCCTTGCGAAGGCGGTCGGAAAGGGCGGCCAGGATGGCCCGTACGGCGCTTTCGTTCTTCATTACAAAGGAGATGAAATCACTCCGGCACAAGATATAGACATGGGTGGTGTCAAGGGCGACCACATCCGCGGAGCGGGGTTTGCCGTCCAGCAGGGCCATCTCGCCCAGGAAATCCCCCTTGGCAAGGATGGCCAGAATAATCTCGTCTTCGAGTACCGATTTACGCGTCACCTTCACGCTGCCGGAATCGATGAGAAACAGGGCGGTACCTTCATCACCCCGGCGGAAAAGCACCTCGCCTTTCTTCAGGGTCTTGGTGCGAAGCACCGCCGCCACCTTGCGGCAATCGTCCGGTTGCAGGCCCTTGAAGAGGGGGACATTCTTGATGAGGGATTCGGGAACTGACATGGTTCTATCTCCTTTTATTTCGTAATTACGATATGTTAGGGGATAATCTCAATTACGCCTCCCTTAAACGTTCCCTTCACCTCCGTCAGTTGCTCGGTCATCAACTGGACCGTCACAAAATCCAGGCGGGTATTGGTGTCCGGGGCGTTCTTCTTCAGTTGAAAGTTGATATTCACAAGGGCGATCCGATGGCCCGTGATCCCTCTGGCCCCGGCCATGACGATGATCAAACGTCCGGGGTTCCTGTCGTTGACGATATGCATGAAGGAAGTGGTCTGCTTTGTCTTTTCGCCTTCCATATATTGGAGGACCCGGGCGTCGTAGGTCATGATCAGCTTGACGCCCGCCAGTTTGACCGCCTGATCGATCATGACGGGTACGACAACCTTCTGCCCCGCCTTGGCCTTCAAATCCGGGACGTAAATCTCGACCGCCCCGGCGGGAACAACCCCCCGACAGAGCAGGAGCAATGCCGTCGCCAATGCCACGAGCAATCCCTTTCCCATGTCACCCCTCGATATCCGCATCCGCCTCCCGCTTCAGGATTCTGGTCACCCGGAAGACCTCCTCGATGGTGGTGACCCCTTCCAGGACCTTCTTCGCCCCGTCCCGCACCAGGCTGATCATGCCCCGCTGGACGGCCAGATCGCTAATCTGGTTGGAATCCGATGTTTTCAATATGAGCCGCTTCAGCGGCTCGTCCATGATCATGATCTCGAAAATGGCCGTGCGTCCCCGGTAGCCGGTGTGCATACAGGCCGGACATCCCTTTTTCCTGAAGATGGTGTACGCCGGTACCTGGGACGGGTCGAGCCCGAGGTTGTGAAACGACTCCTCATCGGGGAGGTACGGTTCCTTACATTTCGGGCAGAGGACGCGGACAAGACGCTGGGCGATGATGGCGATGACCGACGAGGTTACAAGAAAGGGCTCGATGCCCATATCGATGATTCTCGTCACGGCGCTGGCGGCGTCGTTGGTGTGGAGGGTGGAAAAGACCAGGTGGCCCGTAAGGGACGATTGGATGGCTATTTCGGCTGTTTCCTGATCGCGGATCTCCCCGACGAGGATGACGTCGGGGTCCTGACGGACGATGGAGCGGAGCCCCTGGGCGAAGGTGAGATCGATTTTCGGATTGACCTGGATCTGGCCGATGCCGTCGATCTGGTATTCAATGGGGTCCTCGATGGTGATGATGTTGATCCCCGGCTGGTTGATCGTCGTCAACGCCGCGTACAGGGTAGTGGTCTTGCCGCTGCCCGTCGGCCCCGTCACCAGGATGATGCCGTAGGGAGACTTGATCAGCTTCTCGAAAAGGTCGATGGACGCCGCGTCCATGCCCAGATCGGAGAGCTGGAGGATCGCCGCCGACTTGTCGAGGATTCTCAGGACGACCCGTTCACCGAAGGCGGTGGGCAATACGGAAACCCGGATGTCCACACTCCGGTCGGCGATCTTGATCTCGATCCGCCCGTCCTGGGGAAGGCGTTTCTCCGCAATATTGAGCCTGGCCATGATCTTCACCCGGGAAGTCAGGGAAGACTGGATCTTCCGGGGGAGGCTTAACACATCGTAGAGGATGCCGTCGATCCGGTAACGGACCTTCATGGTACTCTGGTAGGGCTCGATATGGATGTCGCTGGCCCGGTCCTTGATCGCCCCGGAGAGGAGCAGGTTGACGAGTTTGATGATCGGGGCGTCACTGGTCTCGTCCAGCAGGTCGCCTGTCTCTTCGATCTCGGAGAGCAGGGTGTCCGTGGATTCCTCACTCATCTCCTCAAAGAACTCCTTGGCGGTGCTCCGGCTCAGGTCATAGGCCATGTTGATGGCCCCGGTGATGGCCTCCTGGGTGGACAGAACCACCCGGGCGCCGCCGCCCTCGGGACGAAGGAGATGTCTGAGGTCGTCGACGGTCTGAAAGGAGAAGGGGTCGTTGACGGCGATGACGAACCCGTCCGGCGTTTCCAGGGGAACGAGGCGGTTTTTCTTCAGGTACTGGATAGGAAGACGTTCCGTAAAATCCGTGCTGATGTGATCGATGGGCAGAGTCTGCCAATAGGGAATGGCAAACTGGTCGCTCATTGCCTGGAGTACCTCCGGCTCGCTCATGATCTTCTTCTGAACCAGGAGGTCCACCAGACTGTCGTCGCCGCTGCCGGCCAGGGCCATGAGCTCCGACAACGTCTCCGACGACACCCCGGCCAGGGTGAGGCGGTCTTCCAGGGTCATGGTCACCGTCGTGGTCACGGTTTTTCCCCTCCCTTGTTATTCCCACCGGCCTGGCCCGGCTCGGTCTTTACCGTCGCCGGAGACGTTGTCGTCGTCGCCTTGACCGGCGGCCCGGCGGCGGGCCCGGCCGTCTCTGTTTTCTGTTTGTCCTTGTCTTTCTTCGGGTCGTACATCCGGATGACACCCTCTTCTATCTTCCCCAATTCCGTTGATTTCTGCTTGTAAATCGCCGCCGCGTCCACCTGGTTGCGGACAATGCGCGGGGTGATGAAGATGAACAGGTTGGACTTGCCCTTGGCCTTGTAGCGATACTTGAACAGCCAGCCGAGGAGGGGGATGTCCCCCAGGAGAGGGATTTTGTCCTCCCGGACTTCCGTCTCGTCGTTGATCAATCCCCCGATGACGATGGTTTCGCCGTCTTTGACCACCACGGCGGTTTTGGCGGCCCGCTTGTAGGTCGTGGGGCGGAACTGGGCCGAGGACGCCGTATCGATACGGGTCACCTGCTGGTCGATCTTGAGACGCACGAAATTGTCTTCGTTGATGTGGGGATTCACCTTGAGGATGATCCCGACGTCCTTATACTCATAGTTGCTGTAGTTGATCTGGGTCCCCGTGGAAGATGTGTCCTGGCGGGTGATATAGGGGACGTTCTTGCCCACGTTGATCTCCGCGTCTTCATTGTCGAGGGTCAGCAGTTGGGGGGTGGCCAAGACAGAGACGTCGGAATCGCCTCGATAGGCCTGAAATACCGCCCCCACATTGGGAAAGACTATGTCGCCGATCTTGATCCCCGCCCCCAGGACGCCCACGGCAAAACTGCTGGCGGGAAAGGTCGCCATATTCGTCGTCACGTCCACCGTCGGGAATGGGGAGGTACCGCCGCCGCTGAAACTGGCGACACCGATCGTGCTCGCGTCCGTACCGTTGGGACCAAGACCGGCCACGGGTCCCGCCCCGAAGTTCTTCACGGCATGCCATTCCACCCCCAACTTGAAATCCTTGCCCTCGGACACCTCCATAATGAGGGCTTCGATATAGACCATCGGACGGGGGGTATCGAGCTGTTTGATTATCGATTCGATGATGGTGTAATCCCCCCGCTCGGCCGTGATGATCAGGGTGTTGGTCGCCTTGTCCGCCACGATCTGAACCTCCTTGGACAGGACGGCCTTCCCGGCCTGACCGGTCTTGGCATCCTTGGGAAGGTTCATGAGGACCTTGGCGAGGTCTTCGGCGGTGGCGTTCTGCAGCTTGTAGATATGGAGCAACGATTCGCCTTTTGTCACGCCCTTGTCCATCATGGCGATCAGGTTCTTGATCCGGGTGGAGTCCGCCTCGCTTGCCAGGAGGAGGACGGCATTCGTCCTTTCCTCCGCCACGATACGGATGGGGGCGATTCCCTTATGCTGCTGGAAGACGGCCGTCAGGGACTTCACCACATCCGCGGCCGTCGCGTATTTCATGGGGATATAGGAGATCTGTTCTCCCACCCCCGCCACATCGAGGGCACCGATGATCTCCTGAAGGCGCTTGATATTGGAAAGGACGTCGGTGACGATCAGCATCCCCGTCGGCGCGTAGGCCAGGACGATGCTGTTCTTGGAGACCAGGGGTTCGATGATCTTTTTCATCTCATCGGCGTTGGCGTATTCCAGGGAGATGATCTGGGTCACGATCCGGTCTTCCGGCTTACCGACCTCGTCGTCGATCCTCGTCTCCACCCCCTTGCCCCGGGCATCCATAGCGGGTACGATCTTGATGACATCCCCCGCCGGCACCGTGGCGAACCCATGAATGTCCAGAACCGATTGGAAGACCTTGTAAACCTCGTCCACGGCAATCTTTTTGGGAGAAACGACCGTCACCTTGCCCTTGACCTTATCGTCGATGACGAAGTTTTTCCCCGTGAGTTCGCTCACGAACTTCACGAACACCTGAATATCCACGTTGTCGAAATCGATGGTGACGTAGCGGGTATCCTTCCCGGCGGGATGGGACTGCGGCGGGGAGACCGTTGGGGACGCCGCGGGATGAACGGCTCCGGGATGAGGAGCCGGGGGCGCCGCGGCGCCGGCCGGAACCCGGGCAACACCAGGGGCGGTAGCCGGGGGTGACGATGTCGCGGCCGCTGCCGCCGGTTTCATGGCCGGCGGGGTGGCGGCGGCCGGATGAGCGGCCGGTTGAGCCGAAGCGGCGCGTTGAGCGGCCGCGGGAGCGGCCGGACCGGTGGTTGCGGGTGCCGCGGCACCGGCCGGAACCCGGGCAACACCAGGGGGGGTAGCCGGGGGTGGCGATGTCGCGGCCGCTGCCGCCGGTTTCATGGCCGGCGGGGTGGCGGCGGCCGGATGAGCGGCCGGTTGAGCCGAAGCGGCGCGTTGAGCGGCCGCGAGAGCGGCCGGACCGGTGGTTGCGGGTGCCGCGGCGCCGGCGCGTGCCGGCGGCCCGGAGGCAGCGGATGACGGCGCCGGCGGGGAGACCTTTGGGGACGCCGGGGGGACGGCGGCGGCCGGGGCTGAAGATGAAGAAACGGCGGCGGTCTGCTCCCGGGAAGAAGCCGTAACGGCGGCCTTGGCCGGCGCGGGAGGGGCTTTGGGGGGTGTCGTTGCCGCCGGCGGAACCGGCGCGGCGGCAACCTCTACGGCCCGGCGGAAGCCCGCCTGGATGGCCTGCGCTTCCGAATCAAATTCCATACGGTCATCGGCCCGCACCGTTTCATAACCCTTCATGCCCGGCAGGAAATACTGCCGGGCAGATTTACTGGCGACTATCTTCTCCTGCCGGACCGTGGCGGCCGGCCGGAGTTCTTCACCGGCAATCCGGACCCCTTGAGCGGCCACGGGCATCAGGCATACCATGAGACACAGGAGCACCGACAGTCCGTATGCCGCTTTTTTGATTGATAATTCGTACAACCGCCTCATTTATCCTTCCCTTCGCCCAGGAAGTTCAAAAACTCCGGGGCGGTGCTGATTTTTCTCAGATCTCCATCCGCTTTCGCCCACGCCCTGACCTCCGGATTGATCGCCGCCGCCTTTTTCAGATACTTCACGCTGTTGGTCACATCATGGTACTGAGCGTAAAGACAGGCCAGATTATAGTATGGATCCACATAACCCGGCTTCACCTTTATCGCCTGCTCGAAAAGGCGCATGGCATGGCCGCTTTGGTGCTGCTGCATATAAATGACGCCCAAATTGTTCAAGGCCTCCACATGCCGCGGGTTTTTTGCCAGAAGACGGCTGTACAACCGGGCCGCCCGTTCGTGATCGCGGCGCTGCTGGCTGGCCAGGGCATCCTGATACAGGAGCCGCGCTTCCTCGTCTTTGCCGGCCTGCGACGACGCCGCCGATCGTGCCGGCCGTCTTTCCCGCTCCTGCCCGGCTTGGGCGACGGCCGCCGGCAACGGGGCGGCGGTCCGCGCCGGCGTCAAGGCAGCCTTGCCGACGTCACCGCCGGCCCTTCCCCCGGCTGCTGCCGTTCCGGTAGCGGCCGGGGACGCCGGTTTCACCGCCTTCATTCCGCCGGCGGCACTTCCGGACGCCGGCGTCTTTGGCGCCGCGGCCGGTGGTGCCTTCGCCGGCGACGGGGATACGGCGGCCGCCGTCTGTTTCGTAACGTTCTCCGCCCCTTTTGCCGGCGGGGACGCCGTTCCGGCCACGACGGTGCCGGGTGCCGGCGGGCCCTGATAAACCCCTTTTGCCGTTCCTTGCGGGGACGCCGTCATCCCGTTCACGGGGGGGGACGACGCCGGCTGTCCCGTAGCCGCCGGTATCCCGGACCCCGCACCGGGGGCCGGCGCCCCGGTCAGGGACGTCGCGGCGGCGCCGGGGGGCGGCAGTGACGTCGCGACCGCCGGCGGGCGTGACCCGGCCGGTATCCCCGCTTTTCCGGAGGGGGCGTCCCCACGCCAGAGGTAAAGAACCGACACGACAGCGGCCGCCGCGACAACGACGGCTGTCATCACCGCTACCGGTCCGTACTTGTTCCGCTTCCTCTCCGGGAGAGGCGCCGGGACAATAACGGGCTGAATGTTCCCGGAACTCTTGTCTTTTTCCTTTTGTGCCTTGGTCAGAGCTTCATTGATATAACTCATTTTCACCTTTAGTCAAGAAATTTAAAGAATCTTCTCTTAGGTCTGCGATAGTGAGGACCCATGTCTTTTATAGCATCTTTTACGGTCTTCCCATCGACGGCAAAGCCGTCCCGGGCATAGGCGATCAGGAGGCACCGGTCGCAGATGGCATTGATGCGCCGGGGCACGCCCTGGGAATAGGCATGGATCAACCGGTAGGCAAAAGGGGTAAATTTGATCCGCCCCCGGCCGCCTCCCACGGACAGGCGATGCTCGATATAGGCCCGGACATGGTTGAGGTCCAGGGATTCGAGATGATAGCGGACCGTGATCCGTTCGTTGAGCTGCCGCAGGACCGGCAGGAGCAGCAGGTCCCGCAGTTCCGGCTGGCCGATGAGGACGATCTGTATGAGCTTTTCCCGCTCCGTCTCCAGATTGGAAAGCATGCGGATCTGCTCCAGCACGCCGTGCGACAGGTTCTGGGCTTCATCGATGAGGAGGACGGTGTTCCTGCCGGCAATGAAATTGCGGAGGAGAAAATCGTTCAACGCATCGAGATAACGTTTTCGCGTTTTTTCACCGCCGTTGAGGCTGACCTCGAAACCGAATTCCTGGGCCAGGGTCTCCAGGAGTTCCATTTCTGAAAGAAAGGAGTTGAAAATCAACGCCGTCGTCGTCGTGTCGTCCAAACCGGCCAGAAAGGAGCGACAGACGGTGGTCTTGCCCGTCCCCACGTCGCCGGTAAGCAAAATGAACCCCTTTTTCTCCCGGACCCCGTAAACCAGATGATTCAACGCCTCCTGATGGCGGTGACCGGGAAAGAAATACCGCGGGTCCGGAGAAAGATTGAACGGATTTTCTTTCAAGCCGTAATAAGCTGCGTACATTACTGATTCATCTCCATACGATCGTTTACCGGAAGGTATACTGGTATGCTTCCTGACGGCCTTGCCTTTTGAGGCGCAGGGTCATCGGCGAACCGGATTTCAGACGGTTGTAGAAATTCACCATGTCGTCGGCGGTCTTGATCTGCCGGTCGTCGATGCCCTGAATGATGTCGCCGTTGACCACCCCCAACTTCTGGAAGATACTGTCCGGGCGGATGTTGCTGATCATGAAGCCATCCGGAACGCCGGCGGTGAAGTAGGGCCGGATCTGGGCCGTACTGAGCAGGGAGCCCATGTCTTTCAGATAGCTGTTCACCTCGGACCGACTCAGGACTACGGCCCCGGGGGAAACCGAAGTCCCCGTCGCCGCCTGGCCCGCCGGCCCGCCTGTGGCCCCCGGCGGCGGCACGATGGGAGAAACGGGCCGTTCCGCCATCTTGAGGGTCACCTCGCGGTCCGCCGTCTTGAGGACAACGGCATTTCTCTTGATCTTCACCACCTGTGCCCCCAGAACCGTGCCCCCCACCTTGTAGAGGATCTGTTTGGGCTTTCCCTTCTCTTCGATGATGGCAAAACCATACTGACTGTCTCCGGCCACCGTACCCTTGAGGGTAAGCAGCTGGGTAACGTCACCCGGATCGCCGGCCTTGCCGGCCATCTGTTTTTCCGCCACGGTCTTGTCCGTGGAACCGAAAAGGTTCCGGTCCATGATGATCTTGTAGGTATCGAAGGCCTCCTTCGCCGCCGCTGCGACCGGAGGAGGGACGGCGGGAGCCGGCGCCGCTCGGCCCCCGGTAATGCGGCTGAAGAGTTGTAAGCCGATGACCTTGTAAAATATGCCCACCCCGGTATAGATAACGACCGTCATAAACAGGACGATCAGGACCGGCTTGTATTTATCCGTCTGCAGGGAAGCCGCGGCGGCCAACAGGCTCCTGAAATCCGGGGGAGCCGAAAAGTTCCTTAAGCCCGGACGGGAGCTCAGCATGTTTCTCCAGTCGAGGCGGGAAATTTTATCCTTTATGATCTCCAGGTATTTCAAGGCCTTATCCTCGCCACGGGATTGCCGAGACTCCCGCTGATGACCAGGGCAAGCTTCTTACCCTGCTGGCCTGGTATTTCGATTGTCGCCAGCAGGTCCATCTGGCTGTTTTCCATGTCCGCGCCGTTCAAAACCATGCTCCCGCTGAGATCGGCCCGGAATTTCTCGCCCGCGAGTTTCATTTTGCCTATCTTCAACGTGCCGTTCTGTAAAGTCAGATCGCCGTCGATCCGGCTGTACTCCAGCTTGTCGATCCCCATGAAGGGCGTAATAAGGGGATAAACGCCGTTGGTCAAAAGGATCGTCATACGTCCGGTCGCCGCGGCGGGATCGCCGAGGCTGCCGCTGAAGGTCAGCGTTCCTTTGAGGCGGCCCGTGATCTGCCTGTTCATCCGCTCCCTCAGATAACCTATTTTTCCCATGTTCAGGTTGTTGAACCGCAACTCCCCCTGGAGAACGCCCTTGGAAAAGGTCTGATCCGTAACCAAGAGATTGCCGGCCACGGTACCGCCATAGGCGGCAGCGTTGAGCAGCGCCTGGGTCTTCCCCTGGAAAATCTCCATATAATCCGGAGTCAGATAGACGTAATCGGCATGCAGGGTCGCCTGGGGACGGTCCCGGAACCCCAGGGTGATATTCTGGATCTTCATCCCCGGCGGCAGCACCGGGCTCACCGCGTCGATATTCAGGACGGCATCGGGGTATTTCGATGCCACAGAAGAAATCAGATAGCCGGCGATCATCTCCCCCGGGAAACGGAGGTAGAGCATCACGACCAGGATCGCCGCCGCCGCCAGCATGTACCCCAAAAAAGCCTTGCTCAGTTTCAATTTTAATTTCATGCCTTAGCGCTTATCCGTTTTCTTCGCCTGTTGATAAGTGGCCACCAGCAGCGTGGCGTTGAGATACTCCGGAGACTCCTTCATCTTGGCCACCGCCATCCGCTTCACCCGGATGAAATCCTGAGGCTGCTCCACAAGATAAAGGTAATTGGCCAGTTGTTTCAGGGTGATCTTTTCCAGCTTCATCTCCACGGCGACCTCTTCGTAATTTTCCGTCGCGGCCCCCTGGGAGGGGTTCATCGCCTTGATGTGGGGTTTCACCCCCCCCTCCCCCGCTTTGGCATCGAGGAAGGCAAAGAGGGAAAAATCGGCGGGACGGCGGGAAATCACCGCCCGGACCTCGTCGATACGGCGTTTCTGCGCCGCGAACTCCCTTCCGAGTACCGTCAACTCCTTGAGAACTTTCTCGTTACTCTTGATGGCGTTTCTCAGACGGGTTTTTTCGTTGACGAAGGGGAACACCCCGAACTGGAGAAAGAGAAAGCAAGCCAACGCCGCCGTCCCGGCGATCACGTAGAGTCGCTGGGTTCTCGTCATGTTTTCCCAGACCGTCTTGATCATTTCAACGTCACCTTGAGGTCGAACTCCACCTTCTCCCCCTGTTTCATCAGGTTGGTGGCGCCGATGGCCACGGTCTTGATGATCTTGGATTTCCCCAGATCGTTCCTGACGGCCTGGACGGCATCGAAATTCTTCGCTTCCCCCTTGATGACGACGGCGTCCCGATCCATCGTCATGCCGGTCACCAGCACCTCCGTGGCCGGCGGAACGAGGCTGGAGATGTCTTTGAGTACATCCAGGGCGGTAACGCCGCCCGCGGTGTCCGTCATCCCGAGCATGGTTTTTTTCGATTCGGCGAGCTGCGCCCGCATCTGGGCGATCGGGTCCACAATCCTGGTCGCCTGGGGATTGTATTGCCGGTACAGGGCGTTGATCTGACCTTTTATCTGCTGCAGGCGCAGTTTGGCATCATAATAGTCGAGAACCACTTCCGCCCCGACCAGGAGCACGATAACCGCCGCCATCGCCGCCAGCCAGGGCAGATTCTTTTTGAACGGTCTGTAACCCAGATCTTCCCGTCGCCGGCGTTTGTGAAAGTCAAAGCCCGCCTCTTTCTTGAAGGGTCTGACCGCCAGGGCCAGCGCCTGGTTCATGACCAGGGGCTCCCATTGCCTTTTCGCCTCCTCGGAAAAGGAGATGCCGGCAGTGACGGCCATATCCACCCTTTCCACCGGGGAGGAAAAAAATTCGGACAGGACGTTGTTCAGGTACGGGTTCGCGCTTCCCCCTCCGGTCAGATAGATCCGGAATGGATTCTCTGTGATAAAACCGCGCCATCTGAGGAAATCGACGGTATTGCGCAGTTCCCTGCAAAAGGCATGACAGGCGTCTTCCTCCGGACCCGTCGTTTGCGGTCCGGCCTCGGTCCCGACTTCCGTTTCCGCCCCGAAGGCGTACTCCCGAATCTGGATGAGACAGCGGTCCCTGACGAACAAAACCACGGTATGACGGGCGCCGATGTCTATGAGCAGGTCGAATCCGGCCAGTACCTGTTTGGAAAGAAAGGCCGCCAGCAGGGGAACGGTTTCTACATCCAGGGCGGCGATGTTCCGGACCTGTCCCTTGAGCAGATCGATTCGGGACTGCACCGTCGCTCTGGCCGCCGCCGCCGCCAGAACCTGTGCCTCCCCCGCCGCGTTGGCCAGCAGGTAATCGACCAGCGCCTCTGTCATGGGAAAGGGAAGGAGCGGTTCAATGGCGAGCGGCAGGGTCTGGCGGATCTTCTTTTTATCCCGGAAAGGAAAGGAAAGATCGCGGAAAGAACAATTGCAGGCCGGCAGGGTCGTGATGCAGGAAATATTGCGCAGGGCTTCGTGTTCCGCAAACAGGGCCGCGACCGCGGCGGACAGATCTTCGTCCGCCCCGCGCGCCCGGGCGGCGCAATACTCCACCTGCACCCCGCCCCTGATCAACCTGGTGACCACCACCGCCTTGATAAGCGCATCCCCGATGTCGAGACCCAGTATACGTTCCGCCATCAGCCTGCCTTCCAGCTCAACACCTTCATCGTCCTTTTATCCCGACCCCGCAGGACGACCCCCCGGACGGTCCTGGTCATGTTTCCCGCCACCCCGGTGGCGATGATCTTGAAATGACTGCTGCTTACCGTGATCAACTGGGGATTGATATCCACTCCGGCCGCCGCCTTCCGATACCAGTCCGGAGAGGAAAGATCCTCCCCGATCTTCTTCCGGTATTCATCGATCTGGGCGGCCGCATCGGCGGTCATGCCCAAAGACAGGGCACGCAGGACCGGCAGGGGCGCGGTATTGATATTGATCCGTCCTTCACCATAAACGGTAAGAAGATCCTTGAGCCCCGGCCTGCTTTCGGTACCCGCATATAATTCCGGGGTGATCCCCTTTATCATCATCAATTCCTCAATGCAATCGAGAGGAGCGTTTTTTGCCGTGTACGGTTTCGCCAGGGCGGCGTAATACGCGGTTTCCGCCCCGCCGCCCGTGGGCTCTTCGTCTTTGTCCATCCAATCCTTGAGGGCATCGACGATATCGGCGGCATTCTTTTCCTCAAGGCCGAATTCCGGCTGGATCAAGAGCCGGATGAGCATTTCCCGGATGCTCTGGTTATAGGTGTTGCCGTTGAGGAGCTTGTTGACCGGGATCTTTCCCGACTCGTCCTCGATAGCCACCCGGAGGGCCCCGGCACCGAACAGGGAGGCAACCTTCTCGTTGACCTTAGCGGCAATGGCCCAATCCTCGTTGAGGGCGTCGAAGTTGTTCCGGTCATCGGCAAGGAGGGCCTGGGCGACATAAAACCCCGACTGGGCCACATAGAAAAGCCGGATGCCGTCCCTGAGATTGGCCGCGTCGTACACCTCCGAACGGGTAGCCCGGTTCCACTGCAAGGTAAGCGCCACGATGACACTGATCATCAGAATGACGACAATCAGGGCCACGCCTTTTTCAGATCGTGGGGTAACCATCGCGATCCAACCTGTTCACGGGCAGATAAAACCGGGTGGAAAACCGGTAGGGACGTTCCCGGTCCCGGGGATTGGCCAGGAGGAGCTGAACGGAAACTATCGCCGGCGCCCTCTTTTTCTGTATCTCCCCCTCCGCTCCGGAATCCCATGTTTCGTATTCTTTGCCGCTCGGGTCATAGAACTTGAGCAGGAAGGACTGCACCCGTTCGCAAACCACATAACCCTGCGGGGCGGTGGTTTCCTCCCGGGGGCGGTTGTCGAAGAGATTGTCCACTCTCAGCAGGCGGTAGCTCGGCATGTCTCCCCCCGTACCGGTGCCGCTCCCTGAAGAATTGTCCTCTTCCACCAGGTAGCGGATGGCGGCGATACCTCCCGGCGGCTCCTTTTCATCGAAGGTGATATGGGCCGCAGAAAGAAAGACGACGTCCATGAAATCGCCGCCGGTCAAATCCTGCTTTTTGGCAATGAACATGAATTCCCCCTTGTAGGAGCTCATAGCCGCCAGATCCAACTGGAGGCGACTCATTACCGCCCGGGCCGCCTCGTAAACCTCACCGTCATACCCCGATTCATCGATCAGCCGGAAGGTTCCCCGATAGGCGGTATAGACCGTGGAGGTCACCACCGTCAAAATAAATACGGCGATCAGCAGCTCCACAAGGGTGAAACCGGCGGCACGTTCCGCCGCCGCCCCGGGTGCGGCCGGTTCCATACCGCCGGTCATTTTGATCGCATGTTGCAACTTCTTGAATCTCTCCGGGTTATATTCCCCGAAGCCCGCTTCTTACCTCGGGGTTTTATACACAACGACATCAATAAATGCGCATGTTGAAGGTTCTTTAAAATTGGCGACGTTATATTCATGCGCAAATAATGCCGACGCTGTGTATAGATACCGCGCCGCCTTCCTGCGGGGCAGTTCAATTTTCCCTTCCCCGCCTCCGCAGGCGGCTGTCATTTCGCCACGAGCTTGAACAGAACAAGCTCATAAATATTGTTGGCCGTCATGGTGTTGTTGGTGACGGTCAAGACGATTTTTTTCAGATATTCCACTTCACTGTCTTCAACTTCCAGACGCCATTCATAACCGGGATAATCATCGCCGAAGTCGCCCCGGTCGGCGGCAACGTCCTTGCCGGCAAAGGCGTCCACCTCCGCCATCTTCCCCTGGGCCAGCAAGGAGGCCGTCGTCAAAAACCGGGCATTGGTGGACATAGCCACACTCTGGGACTGGGCCCGATAGACCCCCGCCAGGGCAATGGCCAGGATGGCGATGGCAATCATCACCTCCATAAGGGTGAATCCGCCGCTCTTCTTGTTCAGATATCCTCCCCCGGTCCGACTTTACAAAAAAAGATCCCCCGCCTATGGGACGCTTTCATCCCCTTTTTTGACACCAGGCCGACATGGGCGCTTCATCTTTCGTTGTGCCCCCCCTGCAGGTATGGCGGTTCTTTGAGAACGATCAGCGAGTTCCGGTAATCGATGGTCACCCGGAAATTTCCCAGAAAGCTCAATCCCAGCAGTCCGTCAAATCCTTCAAACACTTGATTTTTCGGGCTTATGGCCGCAGGTACCGCTTCCCGAACCGCGTCTCCCACCTCGAGTCGGGCGATGGTCACGGAGCGGCCTTCCACATCTCCGCCGGCGGTCTTTAACAGCGCGCGCCGGCCGCCGCCGGCGTCGGCCCCCAGACGCATCCTGGCGGCAAAGGCCTCGGAGATCAAAACGACGCTGGCTCCGGTGTCCAGAACCATCTTTGCCCTGGCATGACCGTTGAAAACCGCCTCCACAAGGATGATGCCCGTGGCTGACCGCTCGAAGGGGATAAGATACTCGGCCCCCACCCGGTCGTCCGCCGCGGCGGCAGCGACGGGTGTTTCCATAACCGCTGCCCGGTCCCGGTAAGCGGGCGGCACATCCTCCGGGCTGCTGGAAGCGTGGATGATCCCGCGCTGATCTACCCATTGATAGATAGCCGCCCCGCCTGCCGGCAACGCAAGGATCACCGGCAGCAGGGGCAACATGATCCACCGTACCCATCGCCGTTTAATCAAGCAGGCTTCTTTCATCAATTATGTACCCCACCGGGATAAGCAAGGGCAACCCGGACTTTCCCCGGGCGCATCGTGGTCGTGATCGTCAATATCATTGTCCTTTTCGCTACCTTCCATACGTTGCCGCCGTTACAGATCAGGGCGTTTACCGGCCAAGATCCGCCGCCTTTTGCAGGATGAAGATCACTTCCGCCAGACCGATCCTGCCGTCGCCGTCTATATCCGCCCAAGCGGGTGCCATGCGGGAGGGAAATTCCGGCCGCATGTCCGCGCAGAGCTGGAGCGCCGCCACGGCGTCATCCATCATTACCCGGCCGTCGCCGGTGACATCGCCCGGCAGGAGTGCGGCCCTCACCGCCCCAAAGGCATTGAGACGCCCGCCGGAGGCAACCTTCCCGGCAAGGTGAGGCAGCTTATCCACATTGCTAAGCAGGGCCGTCCGGACCCGGAGATAATCCCAGGCGGCATTCGCGGCCATCATCAAGGCCGCCGTACCGGTCACATGGGGCGCCGCCATCGACGTGCCCGACTTGGTGCAGTAACTGCCGCTGCTGCTCCCCACGACACAGGTGCTGTAGACGCCATCGCCCGGAGCCGCCAGATCCACGCTCACGGCGCCGTAATTGGACCCGGAGGCGAGAATGTCGGCGCTGTTGCTCCAGGCCACGGAGACGATGTTGTCCAGGTCGTAGTAAGCCGGGTATGTTTTCGGATCTTCCGTATCCACATTCTTCCCGTTGTTGCCCGCGGCACATACGGCGAGGACACCCCTGTCCCGGAGGCGCATAAATGCTTGATATTCAAAGGGATCATCGGTGTCACCGCCGAAACTGCAGTTGACGATACGGGCGCCCCTCGCGATGGCGTAGTCAATGGCGGCAACGATATCGCTTTCCAGCATCTCGGTCCCGCTGTCGGACTGGACCTTGAGGGCCATGATCCGGGTCCGCCAGGCGACGCCCGCCACCCCGAGAGCGTTGTCCGTAACCGCCGCGACAATGCCGGCCACATGGGTCCCGTGACTGTCCGGATCCGTTTTCTGTCCGGCGGCATAAGGCCGCGGATCGTTGTCGCCGTCGGCGAAATCCCAGCCCCGGACATCATCGACAAAGCCGTTCCCGTCGTCGTCGATCCCGTTGCCCGGTATCTCGCCGGAATTGATCCAGATATTCCCCGCCAGGTCCGGATGGGTATAGTCCACCCCGGTATCGATCACCGCCACGATTACCTCCGGCCGGCCCAAATTGATGTCCCAGGCCTGGGACAGGGCGACCTGGTGGAAATTCCACTGCCGGGGGATATATTCGGGATCGTTGGGATTACGCAGGGGATAACGCAGGGCATGGCGGTCCGCCAGCTCGACCAGCGGCGATGCCCGGTAGCGCGCCGCGGCCTCCTGCTCCGACACACCGTCCGGCACCCGGAGACGATGGAGGCGCCCCTCCCTCCCGACGGCGATGACCGTGCCCCCCAGGCTCCGGTGCAGGGCCGCCATCGCAGCTCCGTCTGTACCCGGCCGGAACTGGACCAGGATCTCCCGGGACTTGTAGAGGGGACGCCCCTGGGGGTCCCGGGGTTCATCGCCCGCCGTCGTTCCGTCGCCGGAGCGGGCCGTATGGGAAGGGACCGGCGGTCGCTTTCGGCCCGGCGTGACCGCCGATGACCCGCCCGCCGGCGGTGCCGTCGGCAGTGGCGGCCCCGGCGGGGCATTCAGAGACTGTCCCTTTCCGGTAATGCCGGCCGCGGTGCTGACGGCAATAATGCGGAAGGCCTTTTTCTCCCGGTCATACTCATAAACGATCGCCCGATTCTCGCAAACCGCCGCCAGTACCTCCTCGAGGGTCCGGTCCTCCACCCGCATGGTGATCCGGCCGGTCACCCCCGGGCCGACGGTAATGGACACACCTGCCTTCTCGCCGATAGCCTTGAGCAGGTCCTCTACGGCCGCGTCCCGGACCGCGAAGGACAGCAGTCCGTTCCGGAAGGACACCGGCGGCGGCCCCGCCACGGCCCCGGCAACCCACAGCACCGTCATGGCGGCCACCGCCGTACCTAACCATTTGCCCTTTATGCCGAAACGCATGAAAACCGACCCGAAGCCGGGCGATGCCTCATTTTGCGGCCTCCTGCCCGGTCGTTATCCTGACGTTGTATTTCTTCTTCAACCGCGCCATCTCTCTATCCATGGCCTCTTTCCGACGCGAGTTCTCCAGGGTGGAGCGGATCCGCGGCGTGGCTTCCTTGAGGTCAAGTTGCTTTTCCGGTTTCGTATCCGTCACCTTGATGAGGTGAAATCCAAAGGCCGTTTTCACGGGACGGCTGACTTCCCCCTTCTTCAAAGCGAAGGCCGCCTGGGAGAATTCCGGGACCATCCGCTCCCGGGTAAAAAACCCCAGATCGCCCCCTCGGGTTTTACTGCCCGGATCATCGGAATACTTTTCCGCCAGTTTGGCAAAATCTCCGCCGGCCTCGATCTCCTTGCGGATACCCTCCGCCTTGATTCGGGCCGCGTCGATCTCTTCGGGTTTGGCCTTGGCGTCGACCTTGACCAGGATATGCTGCGCCTTGACCTGGGCGGCATTGACATACTCCTTTTTATGGGCCTGATAGTAGTCTTCGATCTCCTTGTCCGTCACCTTCGGGACCTTGGCCAGTTCCCTTTTCATGTACTCCTGGGCCAGAATGGAATTGTTCATGTCTTCCAGCCGCAACATCACCGCCTTGTCCCTGTCCAGTTTCTGCGCCTTCGCCTCCGCCGCCAGGATCTGCATTTGCACCAGGCCATCGACAAACTCCTGCCGTTGCTTGTCGTTCTGGAAGCGGTTCTGATACTCCTGGGGCAGGCCGGCGATCCGGGCATTCAACTCCGCCCCGGTAATCGCCTTCTTTCCCCACCGGGCCACGATATCCTTGTCCTGGGGCGCCGCCGGGCTCGGCTGCGGAATAACGAACACGAGTGCCGTTAAAACAATCACGATCACCCCTATCAACTGCCGCTGTCCTTTCATTTATCTTCTCCTTTCCTCACTGTCACCAGGTGTAGCTCAAATTGCCGTAGCCGCCGTAGTAGCCGTTGGTCGTCCGCATCGTGTTCCCCGCGGGACTCGTGTCGGTGATGCCCGCGCTCTGTATTCCCGCCCCTAAGGTCATTGCCAGCCCGCTGAAGATGTTCCACGTCAGGTGGGCGTCGACGTTGCCCCCCCAACCGCACGACGCGAAGTCGGCGCCGTCGAAGGAAGTCCCATACTGGCCTCCCGACGGCGGCACATCGTGAATCGATTTCCCCGTGGCCCGAAGGTACATGACCTTTCCGGACAGAGAGAGGAAAAGCGGCGTCGTGGATGGATCTCCCAGGGGCATCTTGATCTCCATGCCCGCAGCGGGCCCCCAGATGTCCATGTTGCCGGTGATGGTATATGCCTGCCCCGAATCGAGGGAGTAGTCCGCCGACATGTTGGAGAGTCGTGTCCATTGCATCCCCAGCAGGGCGGAAACGGTAAAGGAAGACAATTTCATCAGCTTGTACTTGAGGGTAAGGTCAAAATCGGAGCGGTCGAATTTCTCTCCCACCAGATACCCCTGGCCGTTGCTGAAATATTGCCGGGCATCCCCCCGAAAGGCGCCGGCGGAGGTAAGAAAGGTAAAACTGCCGGAAAAATCATGATAATCAAGACCGATTGTCGGGCCGTGGACAAATCCCTTGCCCAGATAATCCGTGTTCACATATTGTCGTGACATGTCCATATACCAGAGATTATAGGCCAAAGAGGGATGGAGCTCGCCCGGCGAGGAAGCCTTTGTCTCCCCGGTGTAATCCTTTTCCGTCCGGAAGCCCGGCGCCGTCGCGGGTCCGGAAGCCTGGGCCAACTTTACATCCCCCCCGGATTGGCCGCTCCCGGAACTCGCTGCCGGACGACCGGTGAGCGCAGGCACGGCCGGAGCGGCAGGGGCGGGCAGGGGGGCGGTCCGGACGGCAGCCGAAGATGGGCCGGACGTCGCGGACGCCGCCGCGGTCCCGGTCGGGAATGACATGGCGGTATCAGGCGCAACAGTGGTGGTTCTTTCCTTTGTCTCCGGCACCGCCGGCGGCCGCGAGACCGTCTCCTCACGCTGCGGGGGGGAGAATGTTTGCTTGTTGAGAGCGGCCTTTGTCGTCGGCGGGATGCTTCCCACCCCCGGTCCGGCAAACTGGGACCGGGCGAGATAGTCGGATATGATGCCGTTTTTCTTCATCGTGGCGCCGGTTTTTTGGGCGGTCGCCTTGTCCCGATAAGGTCCGATATAAACCCGGTGCCACGTCGTGGCGTTTATCTCCGCCGGTTCGGTGAAGGCGCCGTACTTTTTCAGCCGCTGCACTTCCTGGGCGGCCTTCGCTTCGCTAACGAAGGCACCTACCTGGAGCAGATAGACCTTCCCCGGCCCGGGAAGCGCCGGGGTGGTGAAGGAAACGACAAAGACAACTATCAATGCCGCGCAGATGTAACGCGGTGACGGCAGGCAGGCAAACAATCGGGAAAAACAGTTCATTATTGCTCTTCGCATATCCAAACCCTCCTCTGTTGTCAATTATGCTACCTTATGCTTTACCTCGTCGCCGATGCAAACAGCTCACTGAAGGCCATCTGTTTGTCATATACCTTGATGCTGCGCAAAAAGGGGGCCAAAACTACGGTCACCGTCCGCTCCCCCTTGGCCAGATGGATGACCGCCGGCGTCCCGAAACCATGGCGGGAGAAGGTTATCTTTATCTCGCCGTCGGCCTTCACCGTCTCCGCGCCGAATTCGACATCGCTGACCCGGACGCCCGCCGGAAAGCGGGAGGCGTCCCGTTTTTTTTCATCAAGCTTTTCCGGCGTCATGTCGGCGGCGGATGTCCAGAAAGCATTGGCGCCGAGATCGAAATGCAGGATTTGATCCACATGCTCCCGCACGGCATCGTTACGTAGTTCCCTGACCGTGCCCACGAGTTGCCTCGCCGCCGCGCGGAGGCTGTCGTTGAGCAGGTCGTCCCGCAGGCGGGGAACGGTGAAAGACAGCACGATGCCGATGATGACAATGACGACGATCAGCTCGATGAGCGTGTAGCCGCCCTCATTCCGATTCCCAACTGTTGATGTCCTTGTTCTTGCCTTCTCCACCGGGTTCACCGTCTGCGCCATAGGAACTGAGATCGAAATCGCCGTGGGTGCCGGGAGAGATGTATACGAAATCCCGATCCCAGGGATCCTTGGGGACCTTGTTCCCTTCCAGATAACCGCCCTGGCGCCAATTCTTGGCCAGGGCCCCCGAGGCCGGCGCCTCGACCAGGGCCTGCAACCCCTGTTCCGTGGTCGGATAGTTGCCGTTGTCCAGCTTGTAAAGCTTCAGGGCCGTGCCCAGACTCTCGATCTGGACCCGCGCCTTCGCCCGCCGCGCCTCATCGGGACGCCCCATGATCCGGGGAATGATCAAACCGGCCAAAATACCCAGAATCACGATAACCACCATAAGTTCGATGAGGGTGAACCCCCGGTTGTTCCGTCCGACTCTCCTTTTCATCCCTGTACCTCCCATGCCCATCAATATGCCTAATGCGAACTGCAAAGACAATACATTTTCTTCGTTATCTGACAAGCTGATTCATCTCGAAAATCGGCAGCAACACGGAAACGACCACAAACCCTACGATCAACCCCATCACCAGGATCATGATCGGTTCCAGCAGGGCCGTGAGCGTGAGGATCCCGGCCTCCACCTCCTTTTCGTAGGCATCGGCAATTCGGTAGAGCATCGGCTCCAGATTACCGCTCTGTTCACCTACGGAGATCATCTCGATGGCAATCGGCGGGAAAAGACCGCTGCGGGAAAGGGGCGTCGACAGGTTCTGCCCTTCTTCTATCTCCCGGCCGGCATGCTGGATTTCATCCGCGATGATCCGGTTGTTGACGACGTTTTTCACGATATTCATCGCCGCCAGCAGCGGCACGCCGCTCTGCAGGAGGGTTCCCAGGGTCCTGCTGAACCGCGCCATGGCCATTTTCTGATTGAGCCCCCCGAAGAGGGGGACCTTAAGTTTCAAGCGATCCCAGATATAACCGCCGCGTTCGGTATTTATTATCCCATAGCGAAGGAAGAGGAAACCGGCGGCGCCGGCAAGGGCGATCCCCCACCAGAAGTTCTTGAAGAAGGTGCTTACGGCAATGAGGAAGACGGTGATGGCGGGGAGGTTTTGATGCATCTCCGCGAAGATCTTGGTAATGTTGGGCACAACGAAGGTAATGAGAAAAAAAAGGACCAGGCTCCCGATAAGAAACATCAGGAGCGGATAAGCCAGCGCCGATCTGATCTTGGTCCGCAGGGTCTGCTGGTTTTCCATGAAGTCGGCCAGCCTTTCGAGAACGAGATTGATCTTGCCGGACGCCTCCCCGGCCCGGACCATATTTACGTAGAGGGGCGGAAAGGCGTGTGGGAAACAGGACATACTGGCGGTCAAGCTGTTCCCTTCATTGACGTTTTCCCTGATCTGCGCCAGGATGGCTTTCATGCGGGGATTGGCCGTCTGTGCCACCAGCGTCGTCAGAGAAGGAACCAGGGGCAAGCCCGCCCCGAGGAGGGTCGAAAGCTGCCTGGTCATCGCCGCCACTTCCCGCAATCCCACCTTTCCGAAAATACCGCCTCCCCCGACGCCGGCAGCCACAACGGCCTCTCTTTCCCGGCGCGTTTCCGCCTCCCGGAGTTCGACGGGATACATAGCCGCTTCCCGAAGCTTGAGCCGCGCGGAAGACAAACTTCCGGAATCGATCATGCCCTTTTTCTTATTGCCCCTGCTATCGAGGGCTATATATTCATAAACCGGCATGGGAGGTTTTTATCATGAATCCTTTCCCAAAACAATGCCCCAACGCCGTTTGTTTCCCGGCGCGGCAGCACCCGAACAATTCTTTTGACAGCGAAGGTCATAATACGTATACTTCGCACCATTTTACGCACCCTTGCCCACGCAAAGCAAATCAACCTCGGGAGGAACAAGCTATGTTCTCGGAAATGGAAAGCGCCAAGAAACAAAAGATTTACCTCGCCATCGGGCTGGCCGTCGTCGCCGGTGCCATCCTGATATTCATCGGTCTTTATTCGTCAAAAAAGGGCAACGAACCGTTCCGCTTCGAAGCAGGCAGCGGCGCCGACCGGTCTCTTTCCTTACGTGCGGACCGTTACCGCGCCGATTCGGGATTCTTCGGTCTTTTCGGCGGCAAGGAAATCCACCTGGAAAACGCCTATCTGGATCTATACGGGGTCCGGTTGCAGGAAGGACCGGCGGGGCTCTCCTTAAAAAACATCCTTTCCGAAGAATCCTTCAACGCTCTCCCCGTGAAGGGGATTGCCGTTATCAGGGCAAAACCCATCGCCGTCAAGATCCACGACAACCAGGAAACCCCCACCCAGATCTTTGCCAATACAGGTGCCATCAGGATAAAGGAGCGTGATATCCTGCTCACCGGCGATGTCCGGGTTCTTTCCGAACCCTACCTGCTGTTGACGGACAAGCTCACCTTCCTGCCGGAGACAGGCCGGCTCCAGGCCGCCAAATATGTGATGCGCACCAGTGATCAGCGCATCGAAGGTGACCAAATCACCACCGATATCTTCCTCAAACCGGTGAAATAACGGTATCTTCCCGGCCCCAGGCAGCTCCCCGTGCCCCCCTGCCGGGCGGGAGGTCACGGGGACGGCGTCAACAGACGCGCCTGGGTAAGAAGCGAAGCCGCCGGACGTCCACCCTTAGCCGGCACATCAAGAGAGAAGGGGAGGCAGCATGTGCGCCTCCCCTTCTTTTTTACTGCCGTTCAGGTCCGTCTGAGATCACGGGAACGTCCCGTCCCCGTCCGCCCGGAATCATGAAACGGCCTCCGGACGGCAATCTTTCCGACGGGGTTTTATCCCTTGTACACCACCCGCCGGGTCCGCCGGACCAGCAGCCAGGCCCCGCTCACCAGCACGCCGATCAGCGCCAGAAGGATGATCAGTTTACCCGCCACGGTGGTGTGGAGCATGAGATAACTTGCCGCCACCACCGGGGCCAGGGCGATCCGCACCGCCAGTTTGAGGAGTTCGCTCTTCGCGATGATATCCGCAATCGGCGGTGAGTACCGGTAGTACATATTCACGAAGCTCCGGCCCCACTCGTTGGTTATGAGATAGGCATCGCGGAAGTCCCGGAGAATCTGGACATGGGGCTCCATAATGGATCCGTAGGCCGCCGTGGCAATGAAGCAACCGCCGCCACCGCCGCCGAAGATCCCCGTGCTGCCGCCGGCCCCGGGCGAACCGGCGGAGAACCCGGAGAGGTGCGTGGAGCTGAACGTAATCGTGTTGTTTACCAGATCGATGCTCAGGATCTTCACCGATCCATCCTTGACGCCGTCCACCCAGGGGCCCCAGGAGCCATCCGCCAGGCGGTCCCGGTAGTAGATCGTGAAGTTCTTCGGGTTGAAGGTTACCGGATCGTAGGCGATGGTGATTTCAATAGGTCTTTCCTTATTGATGACGTTACCCAGGGTATCGCCGGTGCTGTTGATGATATTGATTTCCACCGGATCGGACTGAAGGATTTCCTTATCCTTTTCCTTATCCTTGGAGCCTTTGCCCGTCACGACACCCGCCGCGTTGTCATTGGTCAGCGAGCCGGGCTGGAGGACGATCTGGGCCACCACGTCGGTGCTGCCCACATTGCCGCCTGCCACCGGATCGACCGGCGCCTTCTGGGTCTTGTACTCGGGACGGAAGATGTAGGCGATCAGCTCGCTGGGCGCCGCATTACCCGTCTGGGCCTGGGCCCAGATGGTTTCGGTGGTTGCATTCGCCGGGGGCGTATAGGTACAGGTGACCTTACCGCCGCTGTACGACAGGGCCCCCAGGGTTCCCTTGTCAACGCTCAACTGGATGATTTCGTTCGTGCCCGTAAAGGCCGGGGCCGCCGTAAAGGTGAGAATGGATGTGGCCGGATCGTAGATGATACTCAGCGACGTCTTCTGGCGCATGACCAGATAATTGGTCTTCAGATCGATATTGTCCGGATCCGGCTCGGTCGACGCCGGCAGATCGATGGGCCCCTCGGAGTTGTCGCTCCGGACGTACTTGGACATCTCCGCCCGGGTGTAACCGTCTTTGGTCGCCACAAGGGTGTAGGTGCCAAGCTGCTGGGTAACGACGGTGAACTTGCCCGTGCTGTCCGTCTCGAAGGTGTCGGTGAACACCTTGGCGCCGCCTACCGTCCGGTAACCTACGATCTTGGCACCTGTAACGATCTCGCCGCTGTTGTTGATGACCGTACCGGTGATGGAGTATTTCTTCGCCACCATTTTTACGGTCTGTTCTTTATCCGGCCTCACGTTTTCCACTTTCTGGGGCATGTAGCCGGTGGCATGACAATTGAGGACATAGACGCTGTCCGCCTTGGGCACGGTAAACTCGAACTTGCCGGCCGCACCGGTGGTGACTTTTTCGGGGTCGCCCTTGCCTTTCATCAGCAGGACGGTCCCCCCGACGATACCCACGCCGGAGGTGCTGTCCACCATGGAGCCCACAATCTTCGTCGACGGATAGACGATGATGTTGGGACTGTACCCGGCGCACTTCTCATTCTGCTCCGCGGTGTAGCCGGGAATGGCCGGTGTCACCTTGATGCTCAGGGTCGTCGGCTCGGTAACGGCCGCCGCCGGTGTAAAGTCTCCCTTATTGTATGTGGTCCGGTAACTGCTGGCATTGATGGTCCCGCCATTCGCCGGCGTCGCACTGGGATCGTACCCCGCCGTTTTCCCGTTTGCCGGGGCAATAACCCAATTCTCGTTGAAGTTCGCGGCCCCGGCGGCCACAAAGGTAGACATCGCCTCGCCGGCCAGGAAGGAAGTCTTGCCGCCCGCATCGGCGTCCACCTTGACAGGCACGACGATCTCGGTCTCCGCGGAGGTGTTGAGAACGCCACCCGTCGCCTTCACGGTGTAGATGCCGGCATAATTCCCCGTCGCGGGGGCATAAAAGGTACCGGTCGCTGCGTCGAAACCGCCCGCCGCGGGGTTGGAACGGTCGTAATCCCACTTGGCAAACGCACCACCGGGTTGTTTGACCTCCCAGGTATAACCTGCCCCGGTCTCACCGCTGGCCGTGAGGGTCACGCTGCCGCCGGCGGCTACCGTCGGGGAGGGGTTGGTGATCGTAACTTTCTTGTAAACCGTGGTCGCCACCGCCGTTACGGGATCGCCGATGACTTCATTGGCGGTCATGCCGTAACTGCTGTTCGTAATCACCGTTCCATCAGCCACGCCGGCGTTTACAGTCACCGTGAAGGTAACCGAACCGCCGGCATCGATGTCGAGATCCCCGATATTCCAGGTCACGACACCGCCGCTCAGGGTCCCGCCGCCGGTAGCGGAGGCAAAGGTCGTATTTGCCGGCACGGCATCGGTGATCTTCACCCCCGTGGCCTTGACATTACCCTTGTTGGTATAAGTCAGGGTGTAGGTCAATGTCTTGCCCGCTTCCACCGGCGCGGGCGCCGCCGTCTTGGTAAGAATCAACCGCGGCTGACTCTGTACCAGGCTGATCATCGCCGCCCCCGGGACCGGTGTGGTTATCTCGTTGCAGACGATCTGATACTTGTCGTTCTTGATTTCCGTGCCGTTGGCCGTACCGTTGGGCACGGTCACGGTGAAGGAAACGGTTCCCTTGGCACCGGCATTCAGGTTGCCCAGGTACCAGGTTACGAGGCCGCCGCTCGGGACACCGCCGTCCGTCGCCGACTTGAAGTTGCTGTTGGCCGGGACGGTATCGGTGATCACGACGTCTGTGGCCGTCTTCTTGCCGGTATTGCTGTAGGAGATGGTATAGGTCAGATCCTCACCGGCCTTCACGGCGACATTCGCCGTCTTGGCGATGGTGAGTTTGGGAGAATTGACCGTCGTCGTCGCCCGGTCCGTGCCAGCCACCGGGGTGGTGATCTCCGCCGCGGCGATGTTGTATTTGTCGTTGGTGATCACGGTGCCGTCGGGGATATTAGTCGTCGCCGTCCTCACGGTAAGGCTCACCGTCTGGTTGCTCGTATTCTTGGCCAGGTTGCCGATATTCCAGGTCACGTCGCCGCCGCTTTCCGTACCGCCGCCGGTGGCGGAAACGAAGGTCGTCCCGGCGGGCAGGGTATCCTTGATTACGACACTCGTGGCATCGGCGCCGCCGGCATTGCCGTAGGTAATTGTATAGGTGATGTTGCCGCCGATGTCTACCGCTGCCGCCCCGGCCGTCTTCTTGACGGAAAGTACCGGCTTGACCACGGGGGTCGTCACCGCGTCGCCGTAAGTCGTATCGGCGTTGGTGGCGCCGACGCTGTAGGTCGTGTTGTTGATCTTGTCGCCGTTGTTCAGGGTCGCCTTGACGGTCACGGTGAAAGTGACCGTGGCACTGGCCCCGGCCGCAACATTCCCGATCGACCAGGTGACAACCTTCTTGTCGGCATCATACACTCCGCCGCCGGTCGCCGCCTTGAATGCGGTATTAAAGGGAATGGTATCGCTGATCGTCACGGACGTGGCCGTGACATTGCCCGTATTGGCGTAGGTGATCGTGTAAGTCAGATCCGCGCCGGGTTTGACCTCCGCCTTGTCCGCCGTCTTGCCGATCGTCAGGATCGGCTTGCCCGTAGTCAGGGTGATGACCTCGGGGCCGGTGGCCTTGGCGGTCAGCTCGTTACAGACAACGCCGTAGGTGCTGTTCTTGACGGCGGTGCCGTCCGTCGCCGGCGCCGTCACGGTGAAAGTGACCGTGTTACTGGTCCCCTTGGCCAGGTTGCCGATATTCCAGGTCACGACGCCGCCGCTTTCCGTACCGCCGCCGGTGGCGGAAACAAAGGTCGTCCCGGCGGGCACGGTGTCGGAAATCACCACGCCCGTGGCATCCATGCCGCCGGTGTTGCTGTAGGTGATCGTGTAGGTGAAGTTGGCGTTCGCATTCACGGATACCGGCGCCTTCTTGAAGACGGCGAGGGTCGGGGCGTTGACCGTGGTGCGCACGATCGCCATCCCCGCCAGCTCCGCCAGTTCGTTACATTTGATGCTGTAGGTGTTGTTCGTGATCACCGTCCCGTTGACAAGCTTATCCGCCTTGGGAACCGACACGGTGAAACTCACGGTGAGAGGTCCGGAATTCTTGGCCAGGTTGCCGATATTCCAGGTCACGACGCCGCCGCTCAACTTGCCGTTATCCGAAGCGGAAACGAAGGTTACATTGGCCGGCAGGGTGTCGGAAATCACCACGCCCGTGGCATCGGCACTGCCCTTGTTCTCGTAAGTAATGGTATAGACTATGTTGCCGCCCACATTCACCGCCGCCGGACCGGTCTTGTAGATGGACAGGACCGGTTTGACGACCTTCGTCGTCACCGCCTGGCCGGCCTGGGTGTAACCGCCCGTCGCCGTGATGTTGTAGGCGCCGTTAACGATGTCCGCCCCGTCCGCCAGATCGGCGTTCGCCCTGACCTTGAAGCTCACCGTCTTGTCGCCGCTCTTGCTCGCCAGGGCACCGATATTCCAGGTAATCTTCCTGTCCGTGGCATTGTAGGAACCGCCGTCGCTCGCCGATCCCTCCACATAGCTCACATTCGCCGGCAGGGTGTCGGAAATCACCACCCCCGCAGCATTCTGATTCCCCGTATTGCTGTAAGTGATCGTATAGGTCAACTCCCCGCCGGGCAGAACCTCCGGAGGCGCCGCCGCCTTGGCGATATTCAGGATCGGCTGGCTTACCACCGTCGTCTCCACGACATCCTGGCCGGCGGTCTCCGCCGTCTGGGCGCTCCGAATCGTGTAGGTGTCATTTCTGATCACCGTCCCGTTCGCTGTCCCGTCCTTGACCGTGACGGTGAACTCCACATACGACTCCTGCTGCGACACGGCCTGCACCGGCACCATCCAGCTCACGTAGCCATCGGCATACTGGCCGTTGTCCGTAGCGCTCTTGAAGACAACCGTCCCCGCGGGCCAGGAAGGATCGGCGGGAACCTTGTCCCGAATCAAGACCTGCGACGCCGCCATGTGCCCGGAATTGCGGAAATAGATCCGGTAGGTGAGATCATCCCCCGCCGGAATCTGCGTCGGCCCCGTCTTCCGCACCGTCAGGATCGGGGCATTAACCGGAATGGACGAAATCACCGCCCCCTGCACCGGGGTCTTGATCTCGTCGGACTTGATGCTGTAGGTATTGTTTACGATCGGCGTCCCATCGGCAAGACCCGACGTCGGCGTCCGGACGGTCACGGAAACCGCCCCCTGACCGGTGGTCTTGTCCACCTTGCCAATCGTCCAGGTCACCGTCCGGCTGCCGTCATCGTATACCCCCTGGGGACTGGAAGAGACATAGGTGGTGTTGTCGGGGATCTTTTCGGTGATCACGGCATTGAGCGCATCGGCGCTCCCCGTATTGGTGTAGGTGAGCGTATAGGTAATCGTATCGCCGAGATTCACCGCCGCCTTGTCACCGGCCTTGGTGATCCCCAGGATGGGTCTGATCACCGTGATCGGAACGGGTTGCCCCGTCTTCGCGGCCCCCTGGGTGCAGGTGATGTCATAGGTCGTGTTCGTTACCGGCGTGTTGTCCAGGAAGGCATCACCCACCACGACGGTAAAGGTGACCTTCTTAGTCGCGCCCATGGCGAGCCCATCGAGGTTCCAGGTGATGACGCCGCCGCTCTCCGTACCGCCGTCGGAGGCGGAACCGGTCTTGTAGGTCGTGCCGGCCGGCACCGTGTCGCGGATCACCACGCCCGTGGCATCGGCGTTGCCGTTGTTGACGACGGTCAGTTCGTAGGTGAGTTCTTTACCGATGACAACGGGATTGGGCGTGCCTGTCTTGGTCAGCTCGAAGACCGGGAGACTCTGCACCGTCGTCTCCTTGGGCTGACCGTTCTGTTTTGCCGTCTGGGCGCTCTGGATGCTGTAAGCGGCATTGGTGATTTTCGTTCCGTTGGCCAAAGGTTTTTTCACCCTGACAGTAAAGGAAACACTGTCGCTTGTTTTGGCCGCCAGACTGGCGATATTCCACGTAACCGTTTTGGCCTGCTCATCATAGACACCACCGTTGGTTGCCGAACCGGCCACATAGGTGGTGTTTTCGGGAATGGCATCGACGATCACCACGTTGGCGGCCGCCATGTTGCCCGTGTTGCCGTAGTTGATCTGATATCTCATCTCGGCACCCGCTTCCACACTGACCGGCGCCAGCTTGTCGATCGTCAGGACGGGGGCGTTGACTTTCGTATTGACCGTCTGGGTGCCGTCCACCTTGCCGGTCTCGTCGCTCGTGATGCTGTAAACGGAGTTCGCGATATTGGTCTGGTCCGGCAGATTGTTCGCCACCGTGACGACAAACTGCCGCGTACCCGATCCCCCCGCTTCCACGGTCCCGATATTCCAGGTTATCGTCCTGGTGGTATCGTTGTACGACCCGTTGCCGGAAGCCGACTTGAAGGTGGTGTTCGCCGGTATGGTCTCGTTGATCACCGCGTTGTTCGCCGCCGCGTTGCCGGTGTTGTTGTAGGTGATGGTATAGGCGATTTCGCCGCCCAGGTCTACCGTAGCGGGGTTGCCTTCTTTGAAGATCGTCAGCTTTGCCTGCTTGAGCGTCACGTCCTTGTTTGTCTCCGTCCCGCCGGAGGCTACCGTCACCGGATTGCCTATAAATGTCCCGGCGGGATCGGTGCTCTTCCGAACCCCGGTGCCGTCCACGCTGTTGAAGGCGGCGATGTAATAGGTGCCGGGAGCAATATCAGAAATGGTATAAGTACCGGGACCGCTGATGTTCGTCCCCTTGACCAAGGTGGTCAACTGGGCGTCGGAATAGGCCCCGACATAAATGGGACCGCTTTTGTATACACCGCCGATAGTCCCGGTGATGGTTCCCGGAGGAACCTTGATATCGATCTTGGTGTTGGTGCGGTCAAAACCATATCCGACAGCGGTGTTCTTTTTGCTCACATTGATATTCGAGCTGCTGGCTACCTGACCGGTCTTTACCTGGTAATTGAATTTGATCAATTCGAGAGGCAAAGTCTGATCCGTACCCGGCCACTGACCATTGAGATCCGACCAGGCCACGAGGATGAACTTGTCGGTGGTCGGATCATTGTCATAATCAGCGGTGTCGTCTTGGACCTGAACCCCCATTTGCCCTTTCGTGAAATGATTTGAATAGTTAAGGTAATCAACCTTTCTGGAGTCGAAATGAACCCGGAATCCTATTCCCGTCAGTTCCTTTTCACCATCCGATACATCGTATCGCACAGACACGGAAAAATTGTCTCCCACGTTAGGCGTGGTGGTTGTGGGAACAAGATTGACTGTCTGATTTGCCGCCGCAAAGAGCGTGTAGGCCACGCCTCCCAGCAGCAAGACCAGGGCTATTACGAAAAACTGGAGCCGTCTTCTTCTTATAACCTTCATTTTATCCTCCAAGGTGCTTGTTATTACTCCCCCATTTAAGGCAGCATCTGATCAAGATACTGCTTTATATCTGTAGCTGATTTTCTGGTCGCCGTTTCAGAAACGGCCCTGTTGATAAGCGCATCCCCTTCGAAGCCGAACAAATAACGCATGATCAGCAGTCCGTCGCTCAAAGGCAGCGCCTCACCGTCACCATCGACATCCACCATCGCTATCCCGTCGTTAATATAGCCAATTATTTCCTGGTCTGTCTTTCTCGTCGCATTGGTATCCACCGCCCTGTTAATAAGCGAGTCGCCGACAAACCCGAATAGCTGGCGCATGACCAGCAAGCCATCACTCAAGGGCAGCGCCTCACCGGACCCGTCAATGTCGAGGCGGAAATAGATCCGGTAGGTGAGATCATCCCCCGCCGGAATCTGCGTCGGCCCC
>ERZ795050.1119-NODE-1119-length-36598-cov-6.307364_pt1 | contig 36598 bp, 19 predicted proteins | sample MGYA00375134_ERZ795050 | MGnify/ENA primary metagenome ERZ795050 (study PRJEB30179, sample SAMN05720221) | activated sludge metagenome | isolation source: Anaerobic digester | place: Japan | collected 2015-05-26 ... | reverse complement strand
TCGGCCCAGCGAAACTGATGCGGCGGAAAGAGGGCCGAGATGGGAATCTCGGCCCAGCGAAACTGATGCGGCGGAAAGAGGGCCGAGATGGGAATCTCGGCCCGGCGAATCTCGGCCCGGCGAATTTTGGCCCGGCGAATCTTGCCCCAGCGAGTCTCGGCCCGGCGAATTTTGGCCCGGCGAGGCTCCCTTCTTGATAGCTGCCAGCTTCTTACCGAGCCACCTCGACTGTTCGCCGCTGACGGCGGAGAAATACTCGGTCAGCAGCGTGGTTTGCTCGGTGCTGAGGTTGAAGCTTGGCATTCGCACGCTCAGCCACGGTCGGATCGTTGTGACGTCGCGCATGTACTGATAGGTCCACTGAGCCGTCACGCGCGCCCCCTGACCGGGAAGACGTGGCGGAGCCTCGGCAGCCTGAAAGTGGAGTTCGTCACCCGCCGGCTTCCAGTAGTAAGCGTGGATGGCGGCTCCGTTGCCGTCGATGGCGTGACAGGCGGTGCAGTTGAGCGATCGGGCGAGATTGCGACCCCTGGCGGCCACGCCCGCTGGTGAGTGGTCACTGATGATAAGCGACGCATCGACGTTGGGTGCCCGCCTGGACAGAACGAATGTGGCCAGGGAACCGGCTTGCGTGTTGTCCATGAAGAAATTGGGCATTCGCAGACGGGTCAGCGGCGGTTTGTCACGGCCGCGGTCCCACATTCGGGGATTACGCAGTTTGTGCCACACGAAAGATGCGTGCGTTCTCTCAATCTGGACCGTGAGATTGTCCGGAATCCAGCGGAGCCAGGGCTGCTCGCCGGTTGTCGGGTACAGTCTTTGGAATCGCGTGTCGGTCTTCGTACGTCGTAGCATCGGGTCGAAGAAGCCGAAGTCGAGTTGACCGGCCGGCTTGTCTGCCCACCGGGTCAGTTCCGGTCCTATTCGCGGGGCGCGCTCGAGACCGGGAATCTGGTGGCAACCGGCGCAGCCATAGTGAGCCAGCAGCCGCTGCCCGACAAAGGCCCATTGTTGCTGGACCGGCGTCATGGCTGCGACTCGATCGGCCGCGGGTTTACGACCCGAGGTCGCGGCCTGGAGCCGATCGGAGATCACGGCCTCTCCGCTCTCGCCGGCTGCGAGGACTTCACGTGTGATTGCCTCACATACGGCTTTGTAGTTCTCCGAGGATGCGCGGCCGGTCGTGGCTGGTCGCGTCGCCTGCATTTCACCGGTTTCCAGGTTGCTGAGGTACAAGGCCAATGCGGTAGCTTCGTCGAGTTCGTCGGCCGCCGGGGCCGGGGACGAGGTCGGCTGAGTGGTCAGCCTCATGCGAGGCATTCGTGCTCCCGGCGAGTATCGACCTGGGTCGGCGAGCCATTCTCGAACCCACGGCCCACCTCGCCGTTCGCCGCCCATGTTGGACAGGTCTGGTGCGTAACGCACCATGGCCGCTTGGACTGTGCCTTCCGGCGCAAACAAGACGTCGACGTCGTCTGAATGGCGCAAGTCCGCGTGGGTTCCGTTGTTTGAGTCGCCGGATTTGTGCCTCAGGTCAGCCGGCCGTGATGTGGCCAAGCCGTAAGGTCCGCTGCGACGCTCGGTAGGGGGGTGGCATCCCAGGCAGCCGAGTTCGTTGAACAACCGACGACCCTGTTCTCTGGCCGCTGTCACGACTTCGGATTCCTGCAGCTCAGGAGACCATTCTCGGCCCGGCTGCGATGGCTCATCCTGACTGATTGCGGCAAGATACGACCACATGGCGTCAATCTCAGCCGCGCTTCGGATGTCCGCATCGTTTCCGGCCGGCCCGATGTTGTTTTCCTGGCGGAATGATTGCGGCATGGTGGTCCAGGGCCGCAAATCCCGAGGCGACAACACGTATTCGCCAAAGAACCGTTCGTTGAGGGTGATTTGGGCTTTGGCCAGCGAGGGCCCAACCTTGGGCGCGTTATCTAAGCCCTCGATCAGATGACAGTTGACACATCCCCATCGTTCCACCAGGACACGTCCTCTATTAAGCCGGCGGGCGACGGCGGGGCCGGCGGGCATGGTCGTGTCGGAGATTTGCGGGTGGCACTTTGCACAGCCGGCCTCGGTGCCCCATAACGGGAGCATCGGCCGCTCCATGGCGGCGCGGGCCGTGCCGGCCGATATCTTGGCGTGCCCGGCGAGCACGAAGTCCGTTTCATCGCCGTTGCCTTCGTGGCACACCGTGCAGCCCATCTGTTTCATCGGGTGTGGCGAGCGGTCGGAGACGTAGAGGTCGAGTTGGGGGTGCGCCGCGGCAGGGGTATCGCAGTTGAGCAGTGATGAGCCGCTTTGCCGGAGATGCCTATTAGCGTCTATCACCAAATCGCCAAGGAGCGAGACTTGGTCAACTGGACTCAACGCGGGCCAGATCCGACTGTTGTCTTGGGCTTTGGGGAGGCCAGGTACCTCAGTTACCCACCCACCCAGTCGTGAATCCTGAGACTCGCTCCGCGGATTCAGGTTCTGCCGTCGGATACGCTCGCTGATTTGGAGCAGAGCATCGGTCAGCTTCGTGGCCAGTCGGTGAGTGCTGAGGTCGTCGGCGTCGATTGCTGCATGACAGGTCATGCAGCGGTCGGTGGTGGCCGTCTGTGTGAAGTGCAGATCACGGCGGACCAGAGGGAGCACCACTTGGCGGATGGCGAGCGACTCGGACGGCGGCGCCGGCTTTGTGTGGACTTGCCCTGAGGCCAACTCGTTCAGTCGTCGCAGAGCGGTGCGAGTCTCAGTCACGTTCCTTTGATGAGTCTTCCAGGCGGGCGTCAGGTCCAGCCAGATCCACGCCAGCAGGCTGATGAGCAGTGCGAGGCTTGCGCAAGCGAACACCACGCTGAGCCGACGCATCTCACAATAGCGGTTGCTGCCGTCTGCCATGGGCCATCGCGTTAGAAGAGTGCCGGTCAGCCCACAGCGTCGGAGATTCGCTTGCACTGGGTCAACAGCCCGGCGAGTTTTTCGAGCGGCCACACGGTGGCCGAATCACTTTTGGCTTTGGGCGGATCGTCGTGGACCTCGAGGAACAGGGCATGGGCCCCGGCAGCCACGGCCGCATTGGCCAGGGTCGGCACCAGCTCTCGTTGTCCGCCTGACTGAGTTCCCGCCGCACCTGGCAACTGGCAAGAATGGGTTGCGTCAAAGACGACGGGAGCGAAATGGGCCATCTTGGCGATGGAGGTCATATCGTTGACCAGCCGCCCATATCCGAAGAAGGTTCCCCGTTCAGTCAGGAGTACGCGCTCGTTGCCGGCCTGACGGACTTTCCCGACGGCCAATCCCATCTCTTCAGGGGACATGAACTGTCCCTTCTTGATGTTGACCGCGCGGCCTGTGTCGGCGGCTGCGACCAGGAGGTCGGTCTGGCGGCAGAGAAAAGCGGGAATCTGCACTACATCCAGGACTTGTCCGGCCGCAGAGGCCTGTTCGGGGGTGTGTATGTCAGAGGTTACCGGTATGCCGAGCGTCATGTGGACTTCGGAAAGGATCGCCAAGCCGACCTCAAGGCCGGGTCCTCTAAAGCTGCTTATGCTGGAGCGATTGGCCTTATCAAAGCTGGCTTTGAAGATCAATGGGATGCCGACCTTGTCGGCGACGGCCTTGATCGCCTCGGCGAGGCGAAGAGTATGCTCGCGAGACTCGATCACGCAGGGGCCGGCGATAAGAACCAGCCCGCGGCCGGGGCCGATACGGATGCCGGCGACTTCGATGCTTGGGACGGGGCTGAGATCTGTCATGGTGTGGATTCTACAGTCTTGTCGCTTCAGGTGGAACAAGCACGCGGAGGGCTCTGGGGCGAACCTTCAGATCGAGCGGCAGATGTCCAGCGGCCTCCCCGTCAAGCTCCACAGGAACAGGGTCGTCGGACTCGACGCGAACGTTTTGGAGACGACGGTACAAGACGCCGCCATGCTCCACGTGCGTGCGAAGCATTGTCCGCAGCGAGTGCCCTATCAGCCGAAGCCGGCCGCGGCAGGGAAAAACACAGAGGTCGAGAAGTCCGTCATCGCAAATTGCGTCGCGGATGACTCTCAGGCCGAGCGAGTAGCGGGGCAGATTGCCGACGAACACCAGACCCTGGCCTTCCCACAGCAGCGAATTCCCGTCGTAGACCCGAAGTCTCGGGAAACGATGTTCCCAGAAGGTTCTCCACAACGGGGTGCTGTAGGTCAAGTGGCTGATGTGACCGGTGCGCGTGCCAGCAAGCCGATGGACGACTTCGGCGTCAAAGCCGACCCCGGCGACGATGAGAAACGACCGGCCATTGGCCTGCCCAAGATCGATGAGTCGGACTTGGCCGTGCAGGAGGCAATCGAGGGCGGCTCGGGGGTTGGCGTGGAACAGAAAGCTTTTGGCAAAGAGGTTTTCGGTGCCCGTGGGCCAGACGACGAGGGGCAAAGGACCGTGGGCCAATCCATCTGCGACCTCGTGAACGGTCCCGTCTCCGCCGACGGCCATCACCGCTCGGATGGAGCTTGCGTTTCTCGGATCAGCCGAGATCTCGGCTGCGAGTCGTCGTGCGCTGCCCGGCCCGTGGGTGACCTGGTAGTGAATTTCGATGCCAGCCTGCTTCGCCAGGGCGATCATTTGGCTTAGCGGCCTGCGGTCCGTCCCCGCACCGGCTATCGGGTTGACTATCAGAACGGCCCTCGTTCGCGCGTAAGTCATTTCCAGGGAAAGCCTTAAAGGCCTGGAGCGGTTTTCCATGGCGAAGGCAGAACGGCCTGTCGCTTGCCTTGGACCCGCAGAGTGCTTGGGTTTGCGGCTATTCTCGCCTCAAATGAGGTCCATCAGCAAGATCCGGAGGCCATTGGGGTGGAAACAAGGGATGCCGGGGTGAACGGGCAATCCGTCGGCAAGTCAACCCGTGGGGGTGCAGAACGGTTCAGGCATGGGGGTACGAGCGGCTATTGGAGAGGTTGCAAGCGACTATGTCTCGATTGACCTCCCTGAAGTCGATTGGGAACGGGTCAGACAGCGGGAGCGGGTGATTCGTGACGGTCGCGGGTTTGAGACAGGCGCCTCCGGTGTTTGGGACCCTACCTTTCGCCACTTGCCGAGGGGCGACAAAGGGGAGTACAGGTCAAGGGGTAGCCCAGCGCGGTTCCGGGCGAATTTGGTCACCATAAGATACTTGCTGTCAATAAGTTATATCGTTTCTTGGGTTCGTTTGACGCGGCGGTCTGGCAACTGCCGAAGTCTGGCGGGGAAATTAGCGGTGCTTGTGCGGAGGTTATCCATTTTGACTTTTGGGTTCGTTCGGCTGGGAGTGGGGAAAAAGGCAAGTTGTCACCGGCCGGGCAGACCGTGGAGTGAGGCTGCTTACATGTCAAAGAGCCCGGAACCGCAGGCGCCCGCCAAGTGCGGGCAGAGGATCTCTGCTGATCCCGGTGATGACATAACACGATGGCATACTCCGGCGGGATGCGTGTGTGCGGAGCGGCGTGGGGGAGGGATGACCGATGCCTGGCGCCGAGGGGGTTTGAACAACTCGCCCAGGGGGCTTGTGGCCGAGGCTAGAACATCCAAAAATGCATAGCGAACCGGTTACGGGGGGTGGTTGTTCGTGCAAGCGGCTGGGCTGGGGCGCGGGGCCGGAGCATTCAGGGCGTGGGGCAAGGTACCTTGCATGATGATGATATATGAGTAGACTCTTTAAGCTTTCCCGGGGTCATGGTTGTGTAGCAGCGGGGCCGACCCGGGGGAATGCGCTGGTTCTCACACGCGATAATACGGAACAACATAGGAGAAATGATGGACAACGTCCTCGCGTTGATTCGTGAAAAGAGGCTCGACGAGGCGGAGGCGGAGCTGAGCCGCCTGCAACCTGGCGATGCCAACTACCACTGTGCTCGGGGCTTGCTGTTGAAGGCCAAGGGAATGACGCAGGAAGCGATAGATTCGCTGGAGGCAGCGTGTCGGATGGACGCGAGCAGTCTGGAGGCGGTCTTTCACGCGGCTCGCATACAGGACCTTTACGGCGATGACGAGGCGGCCATCGAAAACTATCGCAAGCTGGTCGAGCGTCCGACGGTTCCGGTCAACGTTCTTTTGAATCTGGCGGTGCTGCTCGAGGACCACGACGAATACGAAGAAGCTCTCAAGCTTGTCGAGCGCGTCTTGAGGGAATATCCCAATCACGCCAGGGCCCGGTTGTTCCGGAAAGACATCAAGAGCTCGATGAACATGCTGTATGACGAAACGCAGGAGCAATCGCGAGAGCATCAGAGCGCTCTTCTGGAAACGCCGATCACCGATTTTGAGCTGAGCGTCCGCAGTCGCAACTGTCTCAAGAAGATGAACATCAACACGATCGGAGACCTGCTGCGGATCACGGAGGCGGAGCTGTTGTCCTATAAGAACTTCGGCGAGACGTCGCTGGAGGAAATCCGGGCAATGCTTCAGCAGAAGAATCTGAGGATCGGAATGCTCAGGGAGGAGTCGCAGAAGGCGACCCGATCGATGCCGCAGCGTCAATCGCCTCCCCAGGGTTCTCCTGACGCGCTCAACAAGCCGCTTTCGGAGATTGAGTTTTCCGGCCGTTCGCGGAAATGTTTACAGAGGCTGGGCCTGGTGACCCTGGGAGATCTCACCCTCAAGACCGAAGCGGAGCTGTTGGCCACCAAGAACTTCGGGCAGACTTCTCTGAATGAGGTCAAGCACAAGCTGGCAGAGTTCGGATTGTCGCTTCGCAAGTGAGCACCCTCGTGCGGATGGTTAGAGCTTTGCGGCCGGACACCTGTGCGGCTTGCGCGCATGTTTCCGGATCGCAGTGCGTTTGGGTTGCGACCCGCAGAAAGGCGGTCCGTCAGCGTAATCGGGCATCGAGGCTCGATGTGCCCTGGGGGCATCGGGGCGGCATGGCCGACCGAGGTCACAGGGACGGCGAGAGGTGTGAATAATGGGGCGATTCGAAGGGCGGCAGGAGTTGCTCGGGCTGCTGATTCCGGTGCTGTTCATGACCGGGTGCGATGGTCCGAGCTCCGAGCCGGTTGCTGCGCCGCTGCGTTCCGTTGCGACGGCTCGGTCGGCCCCGGGGCTGGACCGTACGATGCGGGTTCTGCTTGCCGCCGATCTTCCCAGTTATCAGGTGGCGGTGCCGGGTCTTTTCGATCTGATCGATGCGGACGGGCACAAGGTTCTTTGCCAGGACGCGGGCGCGCCGCAGTTGACGATCCAGTTTGGGCCAGGGGCAATCGCCTTCCTTGAGTTGGAGCGGGTGTTTGAGGTTGAGGCCGTCGAAATCGTGCCGCACGGTCCCGAACCGGTGACGGTGTTTCTTGGCGATCAACGTTCGAGGTATGCGGGCACGTTGACCGTGTACCGATACTCCGACGACACGGGCGCGCTGGTCAACAGCGTCGACGTGGAGGATTACCTGGTCTCGGTGGTCGCATCGGAGGCGCCGGCCACCTTTCATCCCGAGGCTCTTCGTGCGCAGGCGATCGTGAGTCGGACCTACGCATGGTATCAGAAGCGGATGGCCCCGCCGGGCAGGCGGTGGGATCTGATGGCTAGCGAGGGGTCGCAGGTGTATTCGGGCATACCATGGGCTCCTGCCGGGCGACTGTCTGCGGAGGCCGTTCGGGATACGCAGGGGCTGGTCTGTACGTGGAGGTCGCCTCAAGGCGAGCGGATTTTCTGCGCGTACTTCAGCTCAACTTGCGGCGGTCACACGCAAGCCGCAGGTCCGGTCAAGAATGAGTCAACCATTCCCCCCTTGTCGGGCAATGTCAGGTGCGATTACTGTGCCGATTCGCCGTGGTTCTCATGGGGGCCGGTCAGGATCAGCAAGAAGGTTGTTACGAAGCGATTGCGACAGAAGTATCCCAGGTTTCAGAATCTCAGCCAGATCGAGGAAATCCAAGTTGTTGAACAGACGGCACAGGGTCGTCCGGTCCGCCTTCGACTGCTCGACGCCAGGAAACGGTCGATCGAGCTGGAAGCGGAGAACTTTCGGCTGACGGTCGACCCGACCGGGCGCGAATTGCGGAGCACGTTCTGCAAGATCCAGTCCCGCGCCGATCATTTTGTGTTCTCGGAAGGAAAGGGTTTCGGGCACGGTTTAGGTCTTTGCCAGTATGGCGCCGATGGCATGGCCAGGGCGGGCGCCGATGCGGCATACATCTTGAGGCATTATTATCCTCAGTCGAGCCTCAAGCGGGCCTATTGATCTTTTTCGCGGACGCCGGCAAGGGGCAGCCGGGGTGAGAGCAGGGGCGTGGAATCTGCCTGGCCGGACCGCCTGGCCTGCAGGGATGGTGACATGACAGCCGGATCCCGACACGTTCTGTCCGCACTGGTTCGCATCGCCATCTGCGTTTTTGCGGTGTACTGGCTGGCTCGCGCGACCGAATGGGATCAGTTCAAGCAAGCCATCCTGGCGGCGGACTGGGGACCGGTTGTGCTGAGCTTCGCGGTGTTCGGTCCTACTCCTGTGGTTCTGGCCTTGCGCCTCAAGTGGCTTCTGGCCGTGCATGGCGTGTCCTTGTCCGTGTGGCAGGCGGTCAAGGTGACGTTTGCAGGGAACTTCATTATTGGCACGACGCCTTTGGGGACTCATGGCGGTGACGCGATGAAGGCCTATTACATCGCCCGCGACACGCCTTACAAGCACGAGGCAGTGACGACCGTTTTCGTGGATCGGGTGATCGGGGTGATTTCTCTGGTGGGGCTTGCAGGGGTGGTCTGCCTGGCGAACTGGCGAGACCCGGCTTTTTCGAAATGGGGGCAGATTATCGGGCTGACGGTTCTCGTGTTGCTGGTTGGCGGGGCCGTTTATTTCTCCGGCCGTCTGCGGCGACTGCTCCGGATCGACCGGTTTCTGCTCTATCTGCCTCTCGGGTCGCACATTCATCGGATCGACCAGGCGGCGCTTGAGTTTCGGAACCGCCCCGGGCGTGTGGCAGGGGGGCTGGTGCTCACCGTTGTTCTGCAGGTGATCGCCATCATCTCTCATTTTCTGATTGGGTGGGGGTTGAACATGGTCGGCGAAGACCCCTGGGGGGCGTTGCCGGTCTATCTGGCGTTTGTGCCGATCTGTTTTCTGGCCGGTGCCTTGCCCATCGGGGCGATGGAACTGACCTATGTCGAGCTTTTCGCGCGCAGCGCGGGTCTGGGAACACCCGAGACAGCGACCTTCCTTTCCCTCCTCAGCCGGCTGATCCAGTTGCTTTGGGCGATGCCGGGTGTACTCGTCGTCTTGAAGGCCGGCAGGCCCCAGCCGATAACAGATTCCGAACCGGCGGATGCAGCCGTCGCATCCGAGGGGCGGCCTCACTAGCAGATGCGCTCTGGCCATCTTGCACGTCATGGTCGGGGCGGCGAAGGATCCCGACTTTCACACGGGGTTTCCAAACGTCCGCGAAGAGACGAATTCGGATCAGCAGGACTGATCGGGGTGCCGCGTGTTGGTCGCGACCGATAAGGTGGTCTTCAATCTTTGACGCTGTTTCCGCCGGATGCTCTTGAATTCCGCCTTGGCGGCTTGAACAATCCAGCAGCCCGAACCGTCGGCTGGTCCGGGCCGGGGTACGCAGCTCGTGGAGTTGCGGCGGAGAGGATGGAAGCAGTTATCGGCCGGGATTCGTTAGCAGGGCTGTTTCCAGTCCTAACGCCTGCGTTGACAGGAACCTTGGTGTCCACGATTATACGGTGCAGACACATCTTGGACTGCCGGCAGCCCAGGATGTATTCCCATTGTGGGAGCTGCCTCGGAGCGACACTCCTCGATAATGTTAAGTATCTGTGGAGTAGGAATTTATGAAACGCCATTCCCGATCCTGCCTGGGCTTGGTTCTGATCGCGGGCCTTTTCATGTGCGTGCCGTTTCTTGTCGGGCAGGGCTGCCTGCCGGACAGCGGGCGGCCGACGCCCGGTGATTCCCTGCCAGTGGTTAACGTGATCGCGCCGTCGGTGAACCGGACGGCCGTGGCGGGTGACACGATCACGGTGCTTTACGATGTGTTGAACCCACCAGTGGGGTCCGCTGGGGCCATCCAGGTGTGGGGGTTTTACGATCGTGACGGCGTTTACGACGGAGACGAACAGACTTTTGCATCATCGCTGGCGAGCGGGCAGGGCAAGTTCACTTCCTTTAACACGAGCGGTATCAGCCCCGGGCCGCTCTACATCGGCATTGCCGCCGAGAATGCGGCGGGCAAGACCGTCGATTATGCGCCGGCTCGCATTACGCTGAGCGCCACTGCCGCGGTCACGTTTTCGGCGCCGGATGGGGACCTGACGGTGGGGCCGGGGGCGACCATTCCGATCGTGTTCAGCGCGGGCAGCGGCGTCACCAACTTCACCTGGAGCCTGTTCTATGATACGGACGGCGCCTTCAACGGTGATGAGTTCGTGATCGAGACCGGTGCGAACACCACTTCTTCCGTTGTCAGCAGGGAGTGGGCCATTCCGCTCGACACGCCGCCGGGGACCTACTACATCGGTGCTCGGGTGGTGACTGCCGACCAGGGAGAGAACATTGGCTATGCGGATGGAGCATTGATCATCACCACGGGGCCGTATCTTCAGATTCTGTTGCCGGCTCCTGACACGGCGGTGGCTTTGGGCACTCCCGTGCCCATTGTTTTCGCGGCCGGTAATCCCGAGGCCGCCGATCCGTTGATTCGGATCTTTGTCGACCCGGACACCGATCCCGCAAACGGCAACGGTACTGATCTGGCTACGGTCGCCGCGAGCACGGGCGGTTTCGTCTGGCGATCCACTGCGGATTTTGAGCCCGGGTACTACTATGTCGGCGCTGAGATGATTGGTGTTGTCCCGAGCCTTTTCGACTTCGGCGGGCCGGTTCACTTATTGGGGGCGGGGGAGTATGTACCTGGCGGAGGTGGCGGCGAGGGTTCCTCGCCACTGTTGACCTTCCGCGTTCCTGCCAGAGACGAAGTTCGTTTTTCGGGCGAGCAGTACATGATTCGGTGGTCGACGAATCTGACGATCGGGCAGGGCACGATCGAGGTGTTCCGCGAGCCGGACGTCAATGACGATGGCGTACCCGACGGCGCCGACCGAAGGGTGGTGCTCAGCCCGGCGGGCCTGGATGCCAGCACGATGCAGTGGGAGTTCGATACGAGCGGCGTCGTCGGCACGTACTTTATCGGCGGAACGGTAGTTCCCCAAGGCGGATCCCCCGTCACTGCCTATGCCAAGGGCACTTTGACCATTCTGCCGACTACTTTCTGGGTTGGCGATCTTCGGACGCTGAAGCCTGACGAGGAGCCCGACGTTCGGAGTCTCTACTTCAAGGGAGCCACTTTCATGGGTCACAATATCGGTGACAACCTCGGCAGCGCCATGCTTGTGGCTGACGATTACGACAATGACGGCATTCAGGAAATCGTTCTGGCCGCCCAGTTTGGCAAGCCCTGGCTGATGGCTCAGGGCGGGCGGGGGGCCGGAGAGGCGTACATGATCTACGGCGCGGCCGGACGACAGTACCTCGGCGATTACAACGTGAACTCGACGGGTTCGGCGAAACTGCCCGGATTGATCTTCGCGGGTATTGCTCCGAACCCGAACCAGCCGAACACCGAGCGGGGAATGGCCGGAACCAGCGTCCCGTACACGGTCGAGGGAGAGCCTTGCCCGCCTTTCTCGACCGAGGGGTTGCGATCCCTGACGCTGATTCCCGATCAGGACAATGATGGCAAGAAGGAGATCGTCTTCGGCTTCCCGTTCTGCAACTCGTACAGCCTCAGCTATCAAGTGGCGGACGGGACTCACCCGGCGCCTCTGGCCAGCTTGGGGCGTCTGGAGAACAATGGACACTTCCTCCGCGGGGGCGTGGTCATTGTGGCGAGTACAAACTCGCAGATGTCCTCACGGACGGCGTTAAGCCGGCATTTCGACCGTACCATGATGCTTCATGAGGTTGGGCAGGTGTTCCGGACGATGTATCCGGGCGTCGGCAGTCCCAACGAGTTCTTTGATGTACCGGCGATCCATAACTTCCTTCCGAAGTGCTGCGATTTTGACCCCCCGCTCGAGGACGATATCGACGATATCATCTTCTTCCCTGGGGAAGGTTTTACACAGAACACCTTATCGCAGCCGGTGTTCCCGAAGTTCTATTTCGGATACGACAACGAAATCGCGGGCATGGGTATTGACCCGCCGCGGCTGGCCTCACCGTTCCAGATCGTCTCTTCGGAAGATATGCACGCTCTGGCGCGGATCATTTACTGGGGAGAGACGCTCTCGGTGTCTCAAGCGGATCTCCCGCCCAGCCTGATGGGCGGGCGCGACGCCGTGGGTGTTTGCTCGTCGACCTCGTCCGACGCACAGGGCACTCCGGTCGATCCGTTCGGGCTCTTCCCGCCGGCCGGCTACATGCGAGTTACCGGGACGGGCTTTTACTATGCTTCGCTTTCGTTGCCCATGCTTGGCGACCCAACTTGCGATCCGGGCCTCCTGTCGCCGTATGAAGGCGGGGCCGGCGGCTACTGTCCGTCAGGGCGAATGTCACCGCCGCGGGAGCCATACGGCTGCCGGATTCTCGGGCAGACGACCACACAGTTGGGGACGGATCCACCGACGACGGCGAATCGTTTTGCGCACTCGGTCTCGGTTTGCGGCGATTTCCTCCTGATTGGAGCGCCGAACCGCACGGCCCAGAAGGCGGACGTTGCTCTCTTGCGTATTGACCCGTCGGCCACCGACCGGCCTGAGTCGGGCACCGTGTACATGTTGCAGCTCAAGCGGCCGGGTGTGCCCGCGCACAAGTACATGTGGAATTCACAGGGCGACGTGGTGACGGACGATCAGGGGAATACGAGCATCAGCGATGTGTCGACCGTGCCGACTCCTCACAACTTCATTATCCAGGATCTCGGCTACGTCCGTTGCGAATGCTGCCCGAAGAACAATTTCTGGGAGCCGGGCGACGTGGCGTTTGAGATGAGCCGTCCGTTCCATATTGTCGGCATGCCGGGCGATCATATCGGTGACGTCACGGGGTTGCTGGACATCAACAATGACGGTGTGGACGACTTCGCGGTCGGCGGGGCCGGGACCAACGGTGATCGCGGTGCGGTGTATGTCATCTACCGTCGCCAGCCGGAGATCGAGTCCGATTACCTGCTCGAGCGGCTGCAGTTGAACCCCGGCAACCTCAACCGTCTTAACGGTCTGTTTATTCTGGGTCGACCGGGCGAGCGGCTGGGCACCTCGATTGCCGGCGCCGGTCCTCGCCCCGACGAGTTGAAGGACGACTACAACGGCGACGGCTACTCCGATCTGCTGATCGGCAGTCCGAACATCTCTTCGGGCGGCCACTATGCTGCCGGCGAGGTGTTCATTCTGTTCGGCGGCCAGAACCTCTTGAGCCCGCAGGGCGGCATTACGATTCCGCAGCTTCGCGACCAGGGTTACGGCATGGTCATCTCCGGCGTTCAGGCCAACGGTCACGTCGGAAGCGCGGTGGCGAATGCGGGCGACATCAACAAAGACGGGATTGCCGACATCATGATCGCGGCTCCGGACGCCAGCCCGATGTTCGACAGCGATAGCGACGGAATCCTGGATTCGGTCGGCGTCGATCTCGACGGAGATCGGGCCACTGATGATCTCGACGGTGACGGAACGCCGGATGACCTGACCGGTGCCGGTATCGTGTACATCGTTTTTGGCGGCAAGCATCTGACGGGCACGATCAGTCTGGATCAGATCGGCACCGAGAACCTGCCTGGACTGGTCGTCGTCGGGAAGAAGGCCGGCTATCATCTGGGTGGCGGTGTGACGCAAGGGGGATTGGCCGTACGCGGGATCGGTAGTGCCGGTGACGTGGATGGCGACGGATACGACGACATGCTGCTGTCCTCCGTTCTCGCCGATCCGGAAGGGAAGACCGACGCCGGCGAAGTCTACCTGATCTACGGTTTCTCGACTCCCATCAAGCCGAGGAAGTGAGCATGTGAGTGTACGGGGGCGCCGACGGCGGCGGGGCTGGTTGCCCCGGGTGAGCAAAGATACGAACCGATGTGAGTGACAGGAAACAAAGACCATGTCGCAGAAGATGAACAGCAGTAACTCGGGGGTACGAGTTGCGGTCCTGGCGTTAGCCCTTGCGACGGCATTGGGCGGATCGTTTGCCGCATGGGCCAAGGATGTGCCGACGGGCTTCCCGCCGGGATCGCCGTTTGGGCGTCCCCCGGGGCCGTTCCCGCCGAAGAGGCTGTCTCCCGATTTGCCTTGGTGCCGGTATCCCTATCGCACGCAGGCACCGTCTCAGCTCAAGACAGCGCCCCAGAAGGCGCGGGTCGTGACCTTGCAGGAAATCGAGCCCAACGACATCGGTTGGCAGGCTCAGACGGTTCCGGTCAGTTCGAGCATCGGCGACGAGATCGATGCGACGGTAAAGGGCAGCATCGAGCAGGGCGATGACGTCGATTTCTACCGCATTTTCGTGAACAAGGGCGACGTTGTGGGGCTGGCGGTGACGACCAACCGCGACCCGTATGATTCTCGGCCGGATCTGGGTCTTGATCCGGTCGTGGCGGTTTGTGATTTGACGGAAGACGTTCTTGTCAAAAACGATGATGACGGCGGGATCACTTCGATCTATCCTCCGTCTTCTCCGCTGCCGCGCATCGAGACGCCCTATTATTGGTTCTACCGATGGGATTCGGCTTTGTCGTGGATCGCGCCTGAGACCGGCGACTACCTGATCCGCGTGACCTCGTTCGAATCAAGCCGCAGAGGTGATTACGAGTTGAAAATCGTGCTTCGGCGGCCGGCCCACGAGCACCAGGCGGTCGGTGCCACGCAGATCATCTTTCTCGATTTCGACGGTGTTGAGGATTTCAACGCCGTCGAGGTTTTCGGGTACGGCTGGTACCTGACGGATCTCTCGCCGATGCGAGACTTCCTATCTCGGTGGGGCCTGACCCTTGCTGATGAGGCGGCTGTGGTTGATGCAGTGGTGGCCGTCTTCCAGGAGCGTCTGGACAACATCCGCCGCGCGGATCTCAACGGCGATCGTGATGTCGACTCCGTAGACGGGCACATGGATGTCGAGATCCGGAACAGTCGCGATCACGCTGACCCCTGGGGCCAGCCGAATGTGACGCGGATCATTATCGGCGGTTCGATGTACGAACTGGGTATTCCGACGCTCGGCATCGCTCAGTCGATCGATCCGGGCAACTTCGCTCCCGAGGAGACGGCGGTGGTGTTGCTCGACTACCTCAGCGATCCGGACCCGACAAACCTGGATTCGATCAATGCCATTCCGCGGGCACCCAACTTCAGCATGGTCGATGCCGTCGGTCGCGTTGTGGGCGCCATTGCCGCGCATGAAGCCGTTCATACGCTCGGTTTGTGGCACACCGACAACTCGAATGATGTGGCGTGCCTGATCGATACCGGCGGCAACGGAATCGCAGACGAGGGGGGCGTTGGTCCGGACGGAATCATGGGGACGGGGGACGACGAGATGCCGGAACTCGTGCCCGATGAATATGACCCGTACGAAGGAGTCGGGACGGACGGTCTTGAGTTGACTGATGTTCGCGTCGCCTTTGCGCTGTCAACCGGCAAGCGTCTGGATATCGAGCCTCCGCCGCCGGTGACCGAGGTTCCCCTGGTGTCGATCTCGGCGATGCCGAAGATCGGGGTGGCACCGCTGACGGTGAATTTCGCCGGAGGCGGCGTTGATCCCTCGGGCGGCCAGTTCGTGGTGTTCAACTGGGACTTTGGGGACCAGACGGCCGGAACCGGCGCGTATGTGAGTCACACCTACAACGCGCCCGGAACCTACGTCGTGAGGCTGTCGGGTGTCACGAACAACGCCGAGACTGCTCAGACGGTGACCGAGGTGATCGTTCTGTCTCAACCCAATCAGTTGCCGTCGGCTCGCATCATCGCCACACCTACCAAGGGGGCCGCCCCATTGATGGTTTTGTTCCAGGCGGAGGCGGAAGATCCCGACGGCGAGATCATCAGTTACGGCTGGGACTTTGGCGACGGCCAGGGCGGGAGTGGGCAGGCGATCGATCATGTCTACCTGGCACAGGGTGTTTACGTGGTGACTCTGTCGGTGACCGACAATCTGGGCGCGACGCAGCGAGTGACCAAGGTCATCACGGTCACCGGACCGTCGCCAAGCGCCAGCGCCAACGAGCCCGGTGATACCGGTGCCGGCCTGCCGATTCCGTTGGTCAATACTTGCGGTGCCGGCGCTGCTTCGGGCCTGGTTGCCACACTGGCCGGTCTGATGGGTATGGCCTTGATGCGGCGACGACACTGATCGCCCGGGAGGCTCGCGGCAGGACGCGCTGGGGGGGCGGCGATGTGCCGGGGGTTACTGCGCGGCCGAGTCGGAACGATTCGCCCGCTTTGCCGAATGCATGGCGTTTAAAACCATCTTTAGACATCATAATCTTGTTCCGGCCATCCGGGCGTCGCAACCGCTAGCTTCCTGATACCAGGGCGACGGATCACGCCTCGCGGGGGAGTGGGTTGACCCGACTGATGAATTCGCCCTGGGCGGTTTCGGTGGCGACGTCCTGGCCGGCGGACACTTGATGGGCGGCCGTGATGATCCGCCGATCCGGCATTCGCCGCGTGATGGTGAAGCCGCGGGCCAGCGTACCGCGGTAGCTGGTGGCCTGCAGCCGGGCTTCGAGTGAATCAAGCCGATCGCGGGTATTCTCAATGCGATGGCGTAAGGTTTGCTCAAGGGCGTGCTGGAGCGCCTTGAGGTCCTGCCGGTGCCGTGGAATCCGGACGGCCGGCGAGGCGGCCAAGAATGCCTCACGAGCGAGCTCGAGGCGTCGTTCCGATCGTCGGACCTGTTGCTGCAAGGCCCAGTTGAGCCTGTAAGCGATCTGAACCACACGAGCGTGTTCCTGTTGCAGGAAAGCCTTGGGTTGGATCGCAGCCAGTATCGCCTCGAAACGGTTGAGTCGACGATGTGCGTCGGCGGTTCGCCGGGACAGCAGCAGTCGCAGCCGCGAGGCGATCTCGTCCAGGCTTTGTTCACGGCGATGAAGGATAGCCAGCGGATCGCGGAACCACTCCAGCCGTTCAAGGCCGGCGAGGCGTGATTGAGCCATTGCCACCTGATGATTCATTGCCCGGCCAAGCCGTCGGGCCACGTCGGTCAGGCTGTTGAGGATCTCGGCGGCGGACGGCACGGCCGCCACGGCCGCGGCAGTGGGGGTTGGGGCTCGCAAGTCGGCCGCCAGATCGCAGATGGTGACGTCCACCTCATGGCCGACCCCGCTGATGATGGGGATCCGGCCGGCGACCACTGCTCGGGCCACGATTTCCTCGTTGAAGGCCCACAGGTCTTCCAGTGAGCCGCCCCCGCGTCCGACGATTATCACATCAATGTTTCCGAGGGCTGCCGACTGCTCGTTGAGCCGGCGGATTGCCGTTGCGATTTCCTCGGCCGCGCCCTCGCCCTGTACTCGTACCGGATAAACGAAGACCCAGACGCAGGGGAAACGCCGTTGCAGCGTCCTGAGGATGTCTCGGATGGCCGCCCCGGTCGGGCTGGTTACCACGGCGATTCGCTGGGGGAAGCGGGGCAGCGGTTTCTTACGTTCCTTATCGAACAGTCCCTCCTTGGCGAGTCGGGCGTGCAATTGACGAAACGCCAGATCGAGGGCCCCCGTTCCACGGGGCTCAAGCTTGCGGATGATGAACTGGTACTGCCCGCGTGGCTCGTAGACCTCCACGTGGCCGGTGGCGATGACTTCCATGCCGTCGGTCGGCTTGAACTTGATCGCCGAGGCCGCCGATCGCCACACCACGGCCCGAATCTCGCTGTTTTTGTCCTTTAGCGTCAAGTAGAAATGCCCGCTGTCGGCCCGTTTGAGGTTGCTGATCTCGCCGACCAGGTGGATGGTTCCCGGCAGGGAGTCAGCGATCAGCAGCTTGATCAGGGCATTCAACTGCGAGACGGTCATTTCGCTCGGCACCGCCGGCCTGGCCTTGGCGACGGCCATTCGATCGGGATCAAAGGCAGGACGCGGCGATTCCATTACCTGGGATCGTAGGGCTTCGCATCGCGCGCCGCAATAGCGGTCGGCCAGCGATCGCGCACAAGGGGTTCGTTACGCAAGACGCCGTCTGGGATGGTATCGCGAGAGGAGAGCAGGTGGGACGCCGGTGCCGCCTGGGCTCCTGGAGCGTGCCATCAGTCCTCGCCGGCAGCGCCGGATTCGGAGACAGACGCGTCGCTGTTCACGCGGATGCGTTCGACGTGCGTGGCCCGTCCGGTCGCCGAATCCACGCTGACCAGCAAGCCACAAAGTCGGATGTCGTCGGCGGCCACATCGAAGGGGGCGTGCAGCCCGGTGAGCAGAGCCTTGAGCACGCGGTCTTTTCTCCGACCGAGTACGGAGTCGTAAGGGCCGGTCATGCCGACGTCGGTGATGTACGCCGTGCCGTTGGGCAGGATGCGTTCGTCCGCCGTGGGAATGTGCGTATGCGTGCCGAAGACCACGCTGACCCGACCGTCGAAGTGCCAGCCTATAGCGACTTTTTCGCTTGTCGCCTCGGCGTGAACGTCTACGGCGATGATTTTCACGTCTTGCGGGATCTGGCTGAGGGTTTTCTCGATGGCCTGAAACGGGCAGTCGGTGGGGGGCTTCATGTACAGCCGGCCGAGGACGGTCACGACCGCGACTTTCGGTCCGAGCGGCGTCTCATAGACGGCCCATCCCTTGCCAGGGGCGGCTTGGGCGAAGTTGGCCGGCCTTGCGATGTCCTGAGCCCGTTCCAGAACGGGGATGATCTCCTGCCGCCGGAACGCATGATCGCCGAGCGTGATGAGGTGGATCCCATAGCGACGGAACTTTTCGTAAAGCTGGTGGGTCAAACCGGAACCGCCGGCCGCGTTTTCCGCGTTGCAGATGATGCAGTGCAGGTCGTACTGCTCGACCAGCTTGGGCAGCTTTTGGGACAGGATGAATCGTCCGGGGCGACCGACGGTATCGCCGATGCACAACAGGTTGACTTGCATATGGATCTTTCCAGCCGCGGGTGCGCCTTGGCCTCCGCGGACCCGTCAGTTTAGCGGGGTTTTGCCCGTCCGGCAAGAGCCGGCCCGTGCAGCCGTGCGTCGTTTTCCGCGCTTGCATGAGGTTCTATTGTCGGGTCGAGGATTCATGAACCGAAGTGCCTGAGCGGCAGGACTCAAGCCAGCGTATCAGGTCATCGGTGGAAGGCAGAGACCCTTTTTGGAGGATGCGGGTGAGTCTGTCGTGCTGGATCGAATGGATTCCGAGGTTGCGGGTACGAGTCGTGATTGCCTCACCGGCTTCCCAGGTGTCGTCGGCAGGAGCGGTGGGATTCGAGGTCGTGGGAACGGTTCTAAGGCGTATTGCGGGCTGCCCGGCCGTGGATACCAGGGCCCAGCGTGCAGGGGCGCCCGCCGCATGCTGCAGGGTGGCGATAATGGTAGCGAGTGCTTGAGGATTCATGGCCCGCAGGGGCACGTCCAGCACGATCTCGCCGTCGGGCATGGTCAGCGAGGCAAGCCGGTGCAGCCACTCGATCGAGTATTCGGCGTATCCGTCGGTTGGTGCGGCCGGTTGACCCTGCTGGTAGAGCAGGTCGTACCGCTCGTGTTGGAGTCGCAAAGCCCGGAAGGCGGTTGCCCGGACGAACCGCGTTCTCCCGGGCGGCCGGGGCAGCGTTTCCTGAGTGAGGCCGCCGGGGCAGGGAATGATGTCGACCCTTGCCTTGCCGAGCCCTGCCCATCGGGCGGATGAACCGGCGTCGACCCCGACAAGGCAGATGCGTCGCGCGGAGGGTAACTCGCTTGTGGCGAGCCAGCTCAGATCGGTCGGCAAGGGCCGGATCGCACGGTCGGCTTCCCAACGGTCCCATCGGCGCGTGGCCGCGGGAAAGAGGATGATGGCGGCGGTCAGGGAGGCAAATACCAGAGCAAGCCGCTCGTGCCGGATGCGCGCGGGGCGGTCTTCTTCGTAGATCTGGACGATGCCGCCGAGGGCCATCATGACGAGTGCGCCGGCGGTCATCATACCTACGGGGCCGAGGGCCTGATGTGCCCACCATCGGCAGGCGATGAGGCCCACGGCCAATCCCGCCAATACCGCGCCGGCAAGCTGGGCGAAGCCCTGAGTCTCGCTGGCGGATCGTGCCAGCCAGGCCAGCTCGGCATAGTGCAGGGCGTAGCCGAAGGTGAATCCCAGGAGGAGAAGCTGGAGCAACTCCGACCATGGCCTGCCGGGGCAGAAGGCCGCCAGGATTGACGCGGTTCCCGCGCCGATGCCCGCTACCCACGCCGCCATCCCACAGCCTGAGGCGGAACGGGTCAGGTGTCGAGCGTGTTGCCAGGCGACGGCTGTTCCGGCGCCCAGCGTCAGGAGATACCAGCCCCATTGCGTGTGGGTTGAGGGCCGATCTTGGGCACCGACTTCCCGACAAGTTACCCAACCCGTACCGGCCAGGACGGCGGCAATTCCCCAGACGACGAGCAAGACCCAGATCAACCCTTCGGTTCCTCCGGGCAACTCGGGCGCCGTTTCAGTGGCAGGGGGCGCACCGGCCGGTTGGTCGGTACGCTGTGAGGTCTTGGCGGCCAGGGCGGCCACGACGAAGAGGGGCAGCACTCCTATCATGAACTCCTGGGCTCCCGAAAGCGTTTGCGCCATCCATTTGGCGCTCAACAGGAGCGCCAAGCCCGGTCCCGCGAGGATACCGGCGACCAATCCGGGACGTTGCCGGGGGGGGTGCTCGTGAGCCGCGACATTAGCCAGCGTGGCGATGAGCAGGCCGTGCAGGATCCAAGGGGGACCGATAAGCAAGACGGTGCCGAGCCATTCGAGGGCGGAGAGAGTCAAGTTGGTCCAGAAGAAATGTTGGAGGAGGTAGTGATAAACGCGAGCGACGGGCCCCATGAGCAGGAGCGTTGCCAGAGAGACCGCTCCTGCCAAGCATGCCAGCACTGAGATGGAAAGCCAGACCAGCGAGCGATCTCGCTGCCGAGTAGCCCTGAGCACCAGGAGAGACCCAATGACATCGTCGTTCGCTTCGTCGGATCGCCGGGCTCGCCTCTGAATGAACCGGGCGATCCCGACGATGGCTCGCCCGGGGAGCCATGGTCCCACGGCGGCGGCCAAAAGGGCGACGGCCACGACCATAGAGGTCGTTTCGGCGTCGGGTCCGATGGCTGCCGCGAAGACCTTCTGTGACGCGGAGCACTGCCAGCCAATCGCCAATCCTACGAGTATCATGGATGCATATGCGGGCAAGGGGCCGTCTAGCGCCCATTGACTCCGATCCCTGATGAGGGGCAGGAAACCACCGCGACCGGCGGGCCGTGCTCCAAGAAGGGTTTCGGCGATTGCGGCGGGGTCGGCGGGACGCGGAGCGGGGGCGTGCGCGCTTGCCGGGCGCGGCTTTTCAGACGCCTTTGTTTTGGAGATCGGTCGTCGGCCGGTACGTCTTGCCATTTTCTGATCCAACCAGGCCGTACATCGCAAGGTCGCCTGTTTTACGGCGGTCGGCCTCGCGGCCGGTCTTTTGGTTTCGGCGACCTGGATGACGGCCGCTTTGACTCTGCGACGTAGAACCGCACCGCCTGTGGGTTCAGGGTTGGGAAGGCCCATAACCGGTGCGTGCTCTACGGCAGCATATCTGTTTTGGTTTTTAGAGCTAGAGGAGAGTCGTCTGCAAGGGGTCAAACCATTCTTGTTTGCCGTCGTCGGTTTGCAGGATGAGCCCGCCGAAGGGATCAACGGCTATCGTTGTGCCGCTCCACTCGCGTCCGCGGGCGCGCAGCCGGACCCTCTGGCCGACAGGTTCGGCATATTGTTCCCAGGCTGAGCGGATGGCCTGGAACGAAGCGGGGGGGCTCGCCCGCAAGGTGACGTCGGCCAGCCTGTGGTCCAGGTGCTGCAAGAGTGCCTTGGCCACCTCGATCCTTTCGATGGGATGCGACGCCTCGATCTCCAGCGAGGTGGCGAAGGTCCGCAATTCGGGGGGGAAATGACCGGCGTGTTGCAGGCAGTTGATGCCGATCCCAATGACCCAGGCTCGATGCATCTGGGCGACAGGGCGGGACTCGATCAAGATGCCGCCCAGTTTTCGTCCTGAGACCCGAAGGTCGTTGGGCCACTTGATGGTCGGCGTGATTTCGGTGGACTGGCGAATGGCTTCACAGGCCGCGATGGCCGAGACCAGCGTCAGATGCCCGGAAAACTGGGCGGTCGGTGTCGGCCTGCCGGAATTCTCCAAGGCTTGCAGCTCAACATGCCCGCCCGGGGACGGCCCGGTGTTCGCTGCGGTCAATTCCTGATCGGCTGGCACGATGACCACGCTGCAGAGAATACTTGCCCCCCGAGGTGAGAGCCAACGCCTGCCGAAGCGGCCGCGTCCGGCAGTCTGATAATCTGCCATGACGACCAGCCCGTCGGCTTCCCGGCCGTCAGGTCCGCCCATTGTGCGGATGGAGTCCAGTGCCAAAGTATTGGTGCTGAGTGTTTCGGCCACGGTGATCATGTGCCGTCCGACCCGTCGGGGTGTCCAACCTTGCCGCAGTTGTTCGGCGGTCAGCGTAGTGCGTGAGCGTAATGACATGGGCAGGACAGTAACCCGATGCGGCCGTGACTGCAATCGTTCGCAGGCCGTCAAATCCTGCAGCAGTTCGTTGTTCCGAGGCCCATGACACGAGTCGCGAGGCCGTTGTATGTTTTGAAGGTCGTGTCCTATGATGAGGCGTTGGCGGCGAGCGTGCCGGGCCGAGGAGTTGTTGTTGTGCGACTGAACAAAGGGTTGGACCAGTCAGTGGACGTTTGTCGCCTGCCGACATCGCGTTACACGGGTCCGATCATTGACGCCCATTGCCATGGTGGCCGGTCCCGCGCCACTCGGCGGATGATTCGAGCCGGTGAGTTGTTCGGAATACGCAAGTGGGTGTTGATCTGCAGGGTCGATGAGATTGCGGCGCTTCGGCGGAGGCACGGTGACCGTGTGGCGTTCAACGCATGGTCTGAGCACGAGCTTGTCGGTCGGGATCAGCCATTCACGGACGCGAATCTGCGAATTGTTGAGCGGGCGGTGAGGGCGGGGGCGGTCTCGATCAAGTTCTGGTACAAGCCTGAGTTCAATGAGCGGTCGGGCGTGTGGTTCGACGACCCGCGGCTGGACCCGGTGTTTGATGCCATCCAGCAGTCGGGCCTGTCCGTTCTCGTACATATTGCGGATCCGGATATCTGGTGGCGGCACCGCTACAGCGACCCGTTGAGGTTCGAGTCGAAGCGACTGACCTATCGGCAGCTAACCAACACCCTGGAGCGATTTCCCTCGCTGCGGGTCTTGCTGGCCCACATGGGGGGCTGGCCCGAAAACCTGTCGTTTCTGGCTGAGCTGTTGGACCGACATCCCAACCTTTACCTGGACACGTCGGGGACGAAATGGATCGCTCGCGAGCTGTCTCGACGGCCGGCGGAGTCTCGCGATTTCTTCGTCCGATATGCGGACAGGCTGCTGTTCGGAAGCGATCTTGTCGCATTCAAGCATGCCACGTTTGAGCATCATTGTTCGCGATACTGGGCGCATCGGTTTCTGTACGAGCGATCGGACACGGTTCGTTCGCCGATCGAGGACGAGGATGCCGGCGGGAGGGTGTTTCTGGCGGGCATGAATCTGCCCGACGCAGTTCTGGACCGTCTGTATTACGCGAATGCAGCGAGTTTCTTTCGGCTTGGCGGGTAGTTATGGGTGAACGGTCACAGGGCGGCCGCACTGGTGCGGGGGGGTGACTGTCCCGGCGGTTCGCAACGAGCGTGATGCCCTGTCTGTCGAAATCACAGAACTGGCGGGTCCGGCCTTGTGCTTCATCGTGATGTATCCCTGACTTGTCCCAATGCCCTCGGCAATCTATCCCGGGTGGAAGACTTGGCGCTTGGGGGCGCGAACCAGAAGTCTTCGGATCCCTGTCCGGCCTAAGCGCTTATGATTGTATGGTTTAGGGACGTTCTGGTTCGCTTGCGACCACGTGTGCCAAGAGCGGGCAGCGTGAAAAAAAAGTGCCTGCAGGTCATATCGAACTATGATTGGGCCGGTCGGCCTGATATAATGCAGTGTGGAGTCGGCGCTCGATGGGCGACTTTTCGGTGGCCTTTAATGCGCCTTGGCGGAGCTGATCTGTACGGTCCTGTAAAACAAAGGTGTGAGGGAAGATATGAGCGAGGAGCGGCACACGGACGCGCAGGTGAACTCTTCACGTTATCATCATCATTGCTGTAAATACCGTTCAAGCATCGCTGGATGCGCGAACGAGGGTTTGGTGGGCAAGATGAGATGGGCCTGGTCGGGGTTCTGGCACTTTGTCCTTCGCAACCGAGTGGCGATCTTTATTGCCTCTCTTTTCTGGCTTCTGTATCGCAGTGGAACGAAGCCGCAAAGGCTCGCTTACCCGTGTCAGCAGGTCGCGGCCGTCAACGTCGGGGCGTTTATTGCGGCCCTCATTCCTGTCAGTCTGTTCTTGCGCAAACACAAGCACGGCCAGGTGTTGCCCAAGGCCGTGATCGTGCGGCGGCAAGTGATTGCCGCGGCGATCCTGTGCGTTGTTGGTGTCGTCGGTATCGAAACCTACCAGTACGCGGATCAGTTGCTCCAACCGGCAGCGACGTTGCCGAACGTGCCTCCGCCGGCGGTTGAGCCACCTCCGGCCGTCGTGGGCATCGCGCACAGGCCGTATCCGAACTGGCGCAAGGATGGCAGTCCGATACCCCCGCGCGCCCCGTTCACCGCCGCAGAGATCGACGGGCTGGTCGAGCGGGCAGTCACGTTGGCAGGCGGACTCGACCAGATCATGGTGGACAAGAACAGCGATGGAGTGCTCGACATCGTTCTGAAGCCGAATCTGGTTACCGAGATTCCCGTTGCGACCTATCCTGAGAACGGTATCGTCACGGACCCGCGCGTGATGGCCTCGGTCGTGAGACTCGTGAAGGAGGCAGCGGGGCGGACAGGTCTCAGTACGCTGGTAAGGATTGCCGAAGGCTCGGCCTGTGGTTTCCCGTGGGACGGCGGGAATCTGACGCGGACCGTCACCAAGACGGCCTTCATCAACTGCGGCTACACGACTGATCCTGCGTCCGGGCGGCAATGGTTCATATACGACCCGACGGTGGAACTGGTCGACCTCAACGATTCCGGAGGACTTGATCAGTTCGATCCGGCGAAGGTCACACAGGTGACCATCGACAACGCGCTTTGCCGTCGCAAGTATTGGGTACCCAACATCGTGCTTCATTGCGACGTGTTGATCAACGTTCCGACGCTCAAGAATCACTCCAATGCGGACGTGACCGTCTCAATGAAGAGCCAGGGAATCGGCTGCGGGCCGAGCGACATCTACCACTCGCGGCCCGCATACGGAGTACCGCTTCACCTGCAACAGATGAAGCATGCGATGCACTTTACGGATGTTCCGGGGCTGAACGCCTGGGATCCCGGCCAGGCATCCGGCTGGGACTATCCCGCGAATCCCGGGTCAGACGAGAACGCCATCGTGAACTACACGATTGTGGATATGAACCTGTTCAGGCCCATGGACTTTGCGATCGTTGACGGGCTGATCGGCATCACCAACGGTCCCGCTTCTTGGCCTGCCACACAACCCAACCCGAATATGCAGTTGATCGTCGCCGGAAAAGACGCGGTCGCGGTGGATACGACGTCTGCCTTGTTGATGGGTTACGACCCGCAATACGTGCGGTATCTCCGCTGGGCATATAACCGGCAACTGGGCACGATGAATACGTCCAGAATCACTCAGATGGGTGACCACGTAGCCCTGTGGCGGTATCCATTTGAGGCCAACTGGGGCAGCACTCACGCCCCGAACGGCTCGCAGGCCGAGACCAGCCCGCCGATGCTTGGTGGGATTTCGGTTCTCGAAGGCTCGATGCTTGTGACCGGCCAAACGGTCACGGTCAACAGCTTTTCTGATAACGTTGGGGTAACACGAGCCGAGCTGGCCGTTGCCGTTCTGGGTTCAGACCTGTTGACCAACGGTGATTTCGAGAACGGTGAGACAGGTTGGACCAAGTGGCAGGCCGATTGGAGCACAGGTTTGGAGTGGGACTTCAACAACCCCAACGTCAGCTCGATGGGTGGAACCAAATGCCTTCGCCTTGGAAAGGAGACGACCCTTGCCAGTTTCGGCGTTTATCAACAGGTTGCCGTCACGCCCGGCAAGACCTATCGATTGGACTGCCAGTGGAAGGGCAAACGGCTGGGTACCATGAACTGGTGGGAGGTCATCCTGATCGACGGGCCCTTCAGCCTGCAGCAAGCGGATGACGCCGAATACGTCGAGAAAAACTACATGTTTGCCTATGACAATATGACCTACGGTTTCCCCGGCGCGATCGGCACGGGCTTCGGCTGGGTCTGGACGCACAACCAGTATGCCCCACCGAAGGACCAAGTGGACTGGAATCATCGCCTGGGGCGTCGTAAGGCGACGGGGAACATCATGACGGTCGTTCTCAAGGCGGGCAGCAACACCGCGGGCGGCGTCGAGGCGTACTTTGACAACGTGACGCTTCGAGAAGTGAGCGAAGACTATGTGCTTGATGCCGTTTCCAACCCGACGTGGGGGGCGCAGTTGGCGGCAGACATGAGTTCACTGCCGGTCGGCCAGTATCCGGGCGAGCTTCGGGTTACCATTTACGACGCGATGCTCAACGAAAGCAGCATTTACCGCAACGTCCATCTGCAGCCCATTCCGCTCAATCCGTGGGTTTGCAAAAACAGGGACGCCTTGTATCAGGAGGTTTTCGTCGGAGATCCGATTCCCGCGGATAACGTGGAGATCTGGAACTGCGGCGGTGAGGGCGGCGATCTGAGCTACGAGATCACCACCAATGTGCCGTGGATCCACGTTGTGCCGGATGAAGGCGTGTCCGTTCAGAATCCGCCGACGACCAATCTTCATGTGGTTTCTTATGATCCGTTGCCGCCGGGTGTCCACACGGGCAAGATCACCATAACCGGATCGCACAATGTCGAGACAATCAACGTCACGGTAGTGGTGACCACGGTCAAGCCGGACTTTGACGCCGACGGCGACGTGGATGAGACCGATTTTGGTTTCTTCCAGCAGTGCTACACCGGGGCCGCGCAGGTCTCCGGCAGTTGTACCGTCGCGGACTTCGACGGCGACATGTTCGTTACTCGTACCGGTGACCTGCCGGTGTTCTTGAATTGCCTGAGCGGACCTGGCATATATCCCGATCGGGATTGCGACTGAGTGCGAGTCGGGACGCTCCTCGTGTAAAGATAACGGCGTGCGAAGCTCTTGGGATGCTCCGCACGCCGTTCTTGTTGTGCTTTCGGCCCGGGCGGGGGAGATCGGCTATGCGCGCAACGGTCGGACGGATCCGTATCCGGCTGAGAGCGCCTCAAGGACAAGCGGCAGCCCGGATGTCGAAGCCTGTGCGCGTGACGCGCCAGCAGGTGGTTGCGGCATCATAGAGACGGATTTCCCGCACTCTCCGTCGGTCATTCCCAGATGGCGTGTTTCGATTGGCGGGCTGCGGGTTTTGCCCCGCCTGCCTTTTTGCCGTTTGGCGATTCAATCCCACAATGGTTTGCATTAGAATGCGTCCGCGACGCGTTTCTGCTGTATGAGTTCTCAGGGCATACAACTGCCTGCGCCGAGCGTCTTTATGCGCGGGCCAAGACGCAGGCGAGGCATCGGAATATACCAGAGGCCTGCCGGCTTGCTTAAGCATCCCGGACGATGAGACTGTTATGAAGCGGATGACGAGTTTCTCTGAAGCCCTGTTTGCCCGCCGAATGACGTCAGTCCTTGTCTTGGTTGCCGGAGGATGTCAGTGGTTCTCCGAGAGTGCGGACCGTGACGTCTATCGGTTGATTAACGACCGCCAGCGGGCGGCTCTGGGCGAGGCGCATGACTTCCGCATTGAGCGGGGCACCTCGCCCGTGTCGGTGCCGGGAGACGCGTACGCGTTCGTTCCTCGCCCGATAGACAGCGACGTGCCGGAGGTTTTTCGTCGTGCGGCTTCTCAACCTGCGGTGGACGGGAACCCGACTTCAGCACCGGTCGTTATGGGCTCTCAGGGGTATGTATTTCCAGAGACGATGCCTTCGGGGACGGCGGACGCTGAGGCGTCCCAGCCTGGCCTTTTGCGGTCTGAAGCCGCCAGCCGGCCGGTGTCCACCCGGCCGTCTCGACCTATCATGACGTTGTCTGGAGCCCTCAAGTACGCCTTTCAACACTCGCGGCGGTTTCAGAATGCCAAGGAGGATCTGTACCTTGCCGCCTTGGATCTGACCCTGGAGAGACATCTGTGGACACCTCGGTTTTTCGGAGAGATCGGAGTTGACCTCGTCAACCAGGGACAAGACGAGGTTTGGGATCATGCCCTCGAAGCGGTCGCACAGGCAGGGGTTCGACAGAAGTTGCCTTACGGCGGCGAGATCACGGCGCGGGTGATCGCCAACCTGGTCAATGACTTGTCCAAGCGCGTGAATGAGGGTGAGACCGGCTCCATGCTCCTGGAGGCCAATATTCCGTTGCTGCGTGGAGCCGGCCGGGCGGCCTATGAGTCGCGATACAGAGCCGAGCGCAACCTGATCTATGCAGTCCGGACCTATGAGCAGTATCGTCGATCATTGGCCGTGGACATCGCGGGGCGCTACTTCAATCTTCAGCGGCTTCGCCAGCAAATCGTCAACGCGAGCGAGAGTGTCGAGCAGTTCGCGACCGACATGGCCCGCGCCGAGGCTCTTCGTCGGGTCGGCCGCGTGGAACAGTTGGACGTGCTTCGTGCCGATCAGGATCGCCTGCGGGCCATCAACACGGAAGTAGACGCGATCGCCAATTACGAAACCGCCCTGGACCGCTTCAAGATCGAGATCGGTATGCCGACGGAGACCGAAATCGACGTGGAATATCCGGCCGAGGTCACCGATTCCACGACGGAAATGGATGGAGTCATGGAGCCTTCGAGTCTGGAAGATGCTCTTCGAATGCCGGATGTGTCGGAAGAAGAGGCCGTCCGCGTGGCTCTGAAATACCGGCTTGATTTTCTGAACGACCTGGACCGCGTGGACGATGCTCGCCGAGGCGTGGCCGTTGCCGAGAACAATCTTCTGCCGGATCTCAGGATGTACGGCACGGTGCAACTGGACACCGTGCCCGAGCGTGTGGGCGTGCTGAAGTACAACACGGACCGCACAGGTTATCGGACGGGCTTGAGACTGGATCTGCCGTTGGATCGTGTGGCAGAGCGCAACGCGTTACGTAAATCTCAGATCGCGCTTCAGCAGGCGCAACGGGCGCTTGAAGAGGCCAAGGATATCATCAGCCTGCAGGTTCGTGAGGCAATCCGAGAGGTCCAACAGCAGGCCGATTCGCTGCGGATTCAAATACTGAGCCGGGATCAGGCCTTGGCTCGCCGCCGGGCGGCGCGTCTGTGGTTTGACCTGGGAAAAATGAATAACCGGGACGTCATCGAGGCGCAGCGAGAGCTGCTTGAGGCACAGAATCGCCTGGCGGAGGCTCAGTCCCAATGGAGACTGGCGATTCTCGCTTTTCGTCTCGATACCGGAACGCTCCGCGTGGACGACGAGGGCCAGTGGTACTCGGCGGTGGCGACCACGGCCGCGCGGCGTTAAAATGGAAGCGGTCAACGTCCTTCCGAATGGGGTGCGACAAGTTTCCGGGCCGCCGACGGTCAGCCTGCTTGTTAGGAGATCCGGGCATGGGAATGACCGAGACCGAAGCGACTCTTCCGTCGCAAGTTCCTGAGGCTGCGGAACAGGCCTGGGCACCCAGCCGGGTGCCGGTCCGAGTTTCGCGAAGGGCGCTCCGGTGGCTTGTGCTGATCGTCGTGGCGGTTGCCGCGATCGGGGCTTATGCGGTGGTCAAGCGGTGGCTCGCTCCGGCCGCCGTGCAGGACATCCAGCTTTACACGGTCACGAGAAAAAGCTTCCCCATCTTGTTAACCGCTACCGGCGAGCTCAAGGCGGCGAATTCCGTGGAGGTGCGGTCCGAGGTGGAAGGCCGGGCGACGATCATCTCGCTCGTTCCTGAGGGGACGCACGTGAAGCAAGGCGACCTTCTGGTGGAACTGGCCAGCGACGAGATTGACGAGAAGATCCGCGACCTGGAGATCAAGGAGACGGTGGCGGCGGCCGCCTACGAGGCCGCGGTGAAAGAGTTGGAGATTCTCAAGGACAAGAACCAGAGCGAGGAGCGCAAAGCCGCTCTGGCCCTGGACATGGCCAGGCTGAGTCTCGAGAAGTATCGAAAAGGCGAATCCAAGGAGCTGAGGAAGGAATCCGAGATCGCCGTCAAGCAGGCTGAGCAGGAGTTGCAGCGGGCGAAGGACTACCTCAAGGACTCGGAAGAGCTTTTCAAAGAGGGTTTTATCACTCGCATCGAGCGGGAGCGGGACGAATTCGAGGCATGGAAGGCCGAAAACGTACTGGAGAGGACGGGGGTGAAGGCCGAGGTCCTGGAGAAATGGACGATTCCGATGGAACTCCAGAAGAAGGAGTCGGACGTGGAGGAGGCCGAGGCCGAACTGGAGCGCACCAAGAAGGCGTCGCGGGCCTCTGAAGAGAAAGCCATTGCCGAAGTGAACGCGAAGAAGGACGAGTTGGGGATCGTTCGAGACAAGCTCAACAAGGCCCGAGAGCAGAAGAAGAAGACGCGGATCGAGGCTCCCGCCGATGGGCTGGTGGTCTACTACAAGGAGGACTGGTGGGACGAGACCCGCATCAAGACGGGGACTCAACTGCATGAACGGCAGCAGATCATCGAGCTACCGGACACGAGCTCGATGAAGGTGGTCGTGCGTGTTCACGAGACGCAGATCGAGCGGTTGAAGGAGGGGTTGACCGCGACGATCACGCTGGAAGGGTACAGCGGGCGGCAGTATCCGGGGAAAGTGATCAAGATCGGCACGGTGGCCGACTCGGCTCACCGGTGGATGAACCCCAACACGAAGGAGTACCTGACCGAGATTCTCATCGAGGGTTCGACCAGCGATCTCAAGCCCGGCGGCACGGCAAAAGTGGACGTGCTGGTGACGCAGCTCAGCGACGTTGTGGCCGTTCCGGTACAGGCGGTTTTCGGCAAGGGGGGCAAGTACTATGTGTTTGTCGATGAGCGCGGCAACGCGCGTCCGGTCGAGGTCGAGGTGGGACTGGCGAGCAGCGAGTACGTGGAAATCAAGAAGGGGCTGGATGTCGGTCAGGAGGTTCGTCTTGCGATCACCGATGAGATGAAGCGGCGGCTTCCGGACGACAAAGAGAAAGAGGAGAAGGCCGGGAAAGGGGCGGGGGCGAAGAGAAGGGGGGCTCCGCCGGCCTCGGCGCCTGCGATGAACTGAGGCCGGGATCCCAAGGCGGACCGGCATTTTGCGGGCCGCAACCCAAGCGCACTGCGATCCAGAAACACGCGCGCAAGAAGCGCAGACGTCCGGCCGTAAGGTTCTGATGGTACAGTAGCGACCGATGGTCATGCCGAGTGCCGTTACGACAGATCAGCATCGCCCGGCAGCTCGAGGCGGCAGGGGAGCCAGAGTCCTCGCCCATCTGGACGGCGTGGTCAAGATTTATCGCAAAGTCGGCACTTCAGTCGAGGTGCCCGCGCTCAGAGGCATTACGCTTGATTTTGCCGAGGGCGAGTACGTGGCCATTTGCGGCCAGAGCGGGTCGGGCAAGAGTACGCTTCTGAATCTGCTCGGTTGCCTCGATCGGCCGAGCAGCGGGCAGTACGTGCTTGGCGGCGTAGATGTGTCCGAGCTCGACGACGACGCCCTGTCGGACATCCGGAGCCGCCGGTTGGGATTTGTCTTTCAGAGTTTCAACCTCATACCACAGCTCACCGTCCTGGAGAACCTTGAGGTTCCGCTTTTCTACCAGGCGGTAACCCCGCAACTGCGCAGGGAGAGGGCCCTTGATCTGGCTCATCGGATGGGCCTGTCGGATCGCATTCATCACCGTCCGATGGAACTGTCCGGAGGCCAGCAGCAGCGTGTGGCTATTGCCCGGGCCCTGATGAACGATCCGCTCCTGATTCTCGCCGACGAGCCCACGGGGAATCTGGATACCGCCACGGGCGAGGTCATCCTTGCTCTGTTCGATCAGCTTCATCAAGCCGGGCGGACGATTCTGATGGTCACTCACGAGGCCGACGTTGCGGCGCGTTGCCGACGGGTTATCACCCTTCGGGACGGCTTGGTGGTCAGCGACGTGAGCAACGGCCGACGGATGCCTGGACCGGCCGTCGTGGGGAGAGCCTGAGCCATGTTCCGCGGACTGACGCTCGAGACCGTCCGACTGGGGCTCAAGAACCTTTACCTGCACAAATTGCGCTCGTTTCTCACCACGCTGGGCATCATCTGCGGGGTTGGTGCAGTCATCTGCATGTTGTCCATTGGCGAGGGAGCATCCGAAGCAGAGATGGCGCTGATTCGCCTGCTCGGCACGCAGAACATCATCGTCCAATCCGTTCGTCCCCAGGAGAGCGGCGTCGTCGGCTCGACACGGACATACGTGTTGGAGTACGGCCTGACCCGCGCGGATCTGTCGCTGATTCGGGCGACGATTCCGAACGTCAATCGCGTTGTTCCTCTACGCGAAGTCGCCTATCAGGTGCGAAGAGGCAGCGCGCAGCTACCCGCGGCGGTGTTCGGTACGGAGCCGGCTTTTTTCGACATTCTGCACATCAAGATCGCCCGTGGCCGGCCCCTCCAGTTGCTCGATGAAGCGGAGGCTGCGAAGGTGTGCGTCATCGGGGACGAGCTGAGAGCCAGGCTGTTCGCTCACGAGGATCCCATCGGGGAAACCGTCTATGTTGACCGACCGGCCACGCCTCTGACCCCCTACAAGGTGGTCGGTATCCTGGAGCGGACCCAAACCGCCGGCCAACCGGCCAAGGGGCTGGGCGAACGAGACATCAATTCGGAGGTCTTCATCCCGCTCAGCACCGCCGACAGGTTATACGGCGATCTGCTGATTCGCGTCACGAGCGGCAGCTACGAGAGAAGCCGGGTGACATTCAGCGACTTTTATGTTCAGGTCGACGACATCGAGAACGTGATTTCCGTATCCGAGATGGTCAAGCAGGCCTTGTCCCACATGCACAACAAGGCCGATTACACGGTGAAGGTGCCGCTGGAGCGGCTCAGGTTGGCTGAAAGCGAGAAGCGCCGGCGGCAGATCACCATGGGTTGCATTGCCGGCATCTCCCTGTTGGTCGGCGGCATCGGCATCATGAACATCATGTTAGCGACCGTGACCGAGCGGACGCGAGAGATCGGCATTCGGCGGGCGCTGGGCGCCAAGCGCCGGCATATCGTGATGCAGTTTCTCATTGAATCACTGATGCTCAGCACCCTCGGCGGCATGATCGGAATCGTCTGCGGCTCCGCCGGAGCTCATCTGATCACCAACTGGGTGGGCTGGCCGACGGTGATCCACAACTGGACTATCCTCTGCAGCTTCGGCCTGGCTTTGGCCGTCGGATTGTTTTTCGGCATCTATCCCGCCGCCAACGCGGCCCGGCTGGATCCTATCGAGGCCTTGCGGCAGACTTGACGCGGTTCTGCTGACGGCTGAGCAGGCGATAGAGGACCAGCAGCACAAAGAACAGGAGCAGCAACTGGGCGGTTCGTTTGGCGACGTGATCGACGATGTCGCGGATCCTCATACTCGTGAAATCGGCCGCGCTACGCCACTGGGTGTCAACCGCGACGACCTCGCTGGAGAAGGTCTTCGCATCGAGAAAAGATCGGAAATCGGTCAGCAAGGCTCGCAGCTTGTCCGAGGTTTCGCCGAGTTCGATTGCACTCTGAGTGACCGCCTGGAAGCTGAATCGTGCGTCGTGCGTCTCGACAGAATCATCCGGGTTCCCCTGAACGGGGCTGGACGCCGGTTTCTCCACAGCAGCGTCGGTGTTCTCCGGCGATTGGCCTGAGTCGCCAATGATCCGACCCGTCTCATCTTTCATGGATGCGGGCACGAACTTGAGTATCTCCTGTGCGGTGGCCTGCACCGCCTGAGCCGCCTTCTCGAGCGCCTGAGACGCCTTCTGGACGTTATCAAGGGTGACTCTGGCTTCTACAACGGTATCGCGAACGTGATTGCTGGCAGATGACACCATTGCCACGGTCTCTTTCGCTTCGCCCAACGTCGTGCGAAGCTCAGGTTGAGAAGCATCAATACGGTCGAGCAGGTTTTCGGCCTCGGTTCGAAGCTCGTGCGGCATTTTCTTTGCGACGTCCACAAACTCGGTGGTGTTGTCCGCCATCCGCGCGGAGCTGTCGGAGAACTGCCGGAGGTTGTCCATCAGATCGGTGAACTGTGGCGTTTGTCCGAAACTCGTTCCCAGTAGCTGAAGTTGCCAGCGCGCGTTGGCCGGAAAATCTTCAACGGTGTCGGTAAAGCGGTCCATGGAACGTGCCACCGCGTGGACCGACTCCGGCGTCCTGCTCACGCCTCCGAGAGCTGCAATCGGGGCGAAGGGGATGGCAACCAGTTGCTGAAGCACCTGTTCGCCCTGAGGAACATCGCTGAAACTCTCCGCGGGCCGCACCAAGAAGCCCTCCTGCATAGGATTCTGTTTCACGTATGCCACCACGTCCTGTCGGGTTTTCTCAAATACGCTTTCGGAAAGGCTCTTGCGGGCGATTTCGTCGATGGCCGCGCGGATCTCTTCCGCGGCTTGAAGGGCGACAGGTTGAGATGTGCCGAACAGTTGTCTACCCTCGCCCACGGAGAGGAAATCGACGAGGCGATAAGCCAGTGCCCAGAGATCGAGCATCGCTTCGGCGGGATCCGATTGACTGGCCGCGGTTCGGCACTGATCGGAAAGTCGAACGCGAAACCGGGTTGCGGCCTGTCGTTCTTCCCGGGCTGTTGCTTTCTGTTCGAGTTCGGTAGCAGTTTGCTCTACCGTTGCCCTAAAAAAGCCCACGAAGCCGCGGATTTTCTCAGCCATTTCGTCTTTATCCGCCGTCGGCGCATATTGCTGCGGAGCGATCTGAGGTCGCGTCTGAACCGGTTGGCCATTGCAGCCGCATAGCGGCACCATCAGTAGCCAAGCGGCCAACGCGAGTTCACATGCGGCAAGACCGCGGCCGGCTTGCCGACCTGATGCACATCGACGGGTTTGCTCATAGGATGGTTTCATGATCGCGATCTCCGTTGGGGGACAGTGAAACCTCTGGTCCGTTTACGGGACCGCCTTGCAAGGGCCGTTGGCGACAAGCAGCAACACGGCACCGCGGACGCGTTTTCGCGCCGGAAGTCCTGCTCGGCGGTTTGTGAATATGCATCATAGGGCGGGACAGATATCGGTGAAAGAAACCCGCCTGTGGCGATGCTGCGACGCATCGGCAACCTTCCGGCTGACCAAGGCTTGGTGGCCGCGACAAGCAGCACGAAACCTGCCGTCGGGAATGCGGGGCCCTTGCGACCGCCGACTGGGATGCGACGGGGTGCCGACCGAGTTATTATTCGGCCAACCGGATGGCCGCGAACTCCGTCGGGCGCTTGGCGCGGATCACTCCGCTGCCGTATTCGGCACTATGGCGTTCGTCTTTGTCCAGGTCATTGACCACCAAGCAGATGCCGAGGCTCTTTCGCGGCTTGGGCTCGAAGCCGGGCAGCAGTTGCCATTGGACGGCTGCTTCGTAGATTGTGCGTCCGCCGCCGTGCCGGGCCACGGAAACCTCGACGAGGTCCTCCGCCCGGACCCCTTGCGGCAGTTCGGGGGAACGCCAAATGTGCTTTTGAACCGTTTTGTCTTTCAGCGAGATGCCGATCTCGGATTCATTGCGCTTGTAGCCGCCCCAGATGTAGTCCCAGGAAGGGGCTTTCAACTCGAAGTTCGAGCGATCCGGATTGAAAGCGATCTGAAGGCTGTCCTCCTTCCACATATCCGCCGCCGGCTGGTTCTGGGTGTGAGTCTGATCCTTGACCACCACGCGCAGGTACAACCGCTGCCGGTCCCATGCGGCCTGCCAGGTTACGGACAGGTCATCCGGCACGGGAGGATCGACATAGTAGTACCGTACCGGCTCGTCGTACTTGCCGATTTTGGGCTCAGCGGGCCGGGCGTGGAACACCCAGGGCAGTTCGTCAACATAGGGGATGCCGGGCCAGTCGTCCGGCCCGGCGCGCATCGGGATCATGTCGGGAGTACGCGGTACATCGGCCGCCCGCAGCCCATCAGCCCGCGGCTTGCGACGTGCTGCATTGGCCTCATAGGTGATCAGGCGCTCGATGTGCTCCCGGTTAAGGACGCCCACGCCGGCGAGCATCTGCTCGACGAGCCTCAGGCGTGCCGGCTCGTTTTTTTCTTCATTGGCGCAGGTCCAGCGAACCAGCGGGGCGAGGGCGGCATCGCGCATCTGCTGCTTGAGACCCCACATCCGAACATAACCGGTCATTCCCGGCCAGCCGGAGACCGGCAGATCGGGAAGCGCCTGCGCTATGTGAAACCGCCTGACCCACTTGCGCCACGCCTCGACGACGGCATTCGACTGAGTGATGGCGTCCTCGTAGTTGTCCGTCGGTCGCCACCTGATGGCGTTCATCGACA
>ERZ795050.1111-NODE-1111-length-36712-cov-8.356521_pt1 | contig 36712 bp, 24 predicted proteins | sample MGYA00375134_ERZ795050 | MGnify/ENA primary metagenome ERZ795050 (study PRJEB30179, sample SAMN05720221) | activated sludge metagenome | isolation source: Anaerobic digester | place: Japan | collected 2015-05-26 ... | reverse complement strand
CGCCAAAGCGCCATACTTGCTCATCTCTCGGGGGCGGCAGAGGTGAGCGCGTATGACGGCGTGTGTCTGGTCTCCAAGACAGCGGGGGGATGAATGGGGGCGCAGGGCTCGGGGGGCATGCTTGCTCCCGGTGGGGCGTGAGAGGCCTGGACGCGGACGATGGGGCCGGAGAATGCCCCCTCGCGCCGTGTCTGCCCTTGGGGCGCGCGACGCGAGGGGGATATCGCAGTGGGCGGGACCTCGCCACTGCGTGACGGTCAGCCGTCAGCAGCGCACGGCGTTCAACGCCTCATCGGCAGACGTGATGCCGTTGATGACCTTCAGGCCAGCATCGGACCGAAGCGGGACCATGCCCTCCTTGCATGCGGCCTGGGCGATCAGGTCGGGTGTCGGACTCTCGAGGATGAGGCGGCGAATCTCGTCGCTCACCACCAGGAGTTCGAACAGCGGCACGTGGCCGACGTAGCCCTGGCCGTTGCAGGCGGCGCAGCCTCCGGGACGGGCGCGATAGGCCACCGCGTCGAGAAAGCCCGGGAGGCTGGGGAGTTTGAGGCGCGTGATCGCCTCGACAGGGATTTGGCAGGGCTCGCGGCAGGATGGACACAGCGCGCGCACGAGGCGCTGGGCCAGCACGCCGACCAGCGACGACGAGAGCAGCAGCGGGGCGAGACCCAGGCGAAGGAGGGCGGGCACGGCCCCAGCCGCATCGCGCGCGTGGGCGCTGCTCAGGAGCAGATGGCCGGTGAGCGCCGCCTGCGCCGCGAGCTCCGCCGTTTCGCGATCCCGCAGTTGGCGAACCATGATCACGTCGGGCCCTTGCGCCAGAAGGGCGCGCAGGCAGGCCGCCGCCGTGGGCGAGGGTTGCGCCGCAGACGCGTGGCCGTTGGGCGCCACATGGACCTGTGTGACCCCAGGGAGCCGCATGCGGACCGTGTCCTCGACCGTCACGACATCGCGTTCGGGGGTGTTGAGGTGCTGAACTACTGCGTAGAGCGTGGTGGTCCTGCCGGAGGCCCGCGGTCCGGCGATGATGAAGAGGCCGGAGCGGGCTGCCAGAAGCCCCTCGAGCTGGCGCAGGGTCTTGTCGGGCAGGCCGATGCCGCGGAGCTCAGGCGGCTGGGGGATGAGCCTCTTGAGGCGGAGAAGGACCCGCTCGCCATGCAGCCCGGGGATGGTCGAGACGTGCAACTCGTAGTGATCGGAGCCGTGGACCACGGAGCCGCGCCCGTCGTGCGGCACTTGCGGGTCGCCGGAGGCGATGCCGGCCAGCGCCTTGAGGTGCGCCGCGACCTGGGGGGCGCTCTCGGCGGGCAGCTCGCCCGCATCTGTCAGGAGGCCATTCACGCGATGCCGCACACGAATTCGGGTGGCCTCGGGCTGGAGCAGCACCTCCGGGGCGCCGCTCTGGAGGGCCTCTCGAATCACCGTCTCCACCAGGTGCGCAGGCTGCGGCCGCGGCGGCTTCTCGGGCTTGGCGGCCTGCGGCGGGGGCATTGGTTGGGCCGCCTCCTGCGGCGGCTTGGCGGACAGGAAGCGTTCGAGGGCCTGAACCACGAGCCTTTCGTCGGCGATCGAGTAGACCACCCGCATCTGGGTGAGAAAGTGAATCTCCTCGATCGCCTCGAGATCCAGCGGATTGGCCCCGGCGATGTGCAGGTCGCCGGCGCGTCGGACGAGCGGAATGGCCTTGTGCCTCGGAAAGAAGCCGTCGGGCAGGCGGTTGGCGACCTCGCGGATGAGGGCGCCATCGAGGGTGCAGGTCGCGAGGTCGGTGAACTCCAGCCCCCATTGCCTGGCGATCTCGCGCTGTCTGTCAGTGGACTCCACGGCTTCCTCTCCCTTCTGCCCGGAGGCTCACGGCAGTGTCGGCAGCGAGGCAGGTCCCTCCAGAATGCGCGGTCCCGCAGACGCCGTGTCTGATCAATCGGTTGCCCGGCAGCAGGCAGGTTCACGAGGCGTCGAAGGCGTGAGCGTGTGACGCCTGAGGCGGGAGGGAAAAGAGCGGGCTGGGCTCATCGCCCAGCCCGGCCACCCGAGTCGGGAGACACCCAGTGGTGCGCCCGCTCGCCCTCCGCTTTGGTTTGGTGCCCCCGTCACCCACACGCTACCGTGCCCTCTATCACTGACCACACACGGTACTGAGCCGGCATGCGGAGCGCAATCAGAGAACTGGATGAGTTTGCCATAGCACATACGATTGATTTTCGCCTGCGATAGGAATGCTAACCGACCCCCAGCCGAGAAGTGCCTGCGGGGTCTGCTCCCGGCCTGAGACTTGGCTGCCCCGTGAGCTGCTTCAATATAAGAGATTGACATGTAAGGATTTGCGTCCACAATCGGAATGCTGCTGGCGTTCATTCCTGTGTGCGCATCCATTCGACGGCGTAGTGGCGCAGGGCCGCCGCGTCGTCAAGGTGCAGCTTCCTGCGGATATGCGCGCGGTAAGTCTCTATGGTTCTTGGGCTTAGGTGAAGCTTCTCGGCGATCTCGCGTGGTCCCAGACCTTGGCCGATGGCGGTGAAGACCTGCAACTCGCGATCGCTCAGCTCGCTCACCGCGGGGGTCACGGCGTCGGGGTGGCCTCCTACCAGACCTCGGCCGATCACGCGGTCCGCGAGGTCCTGGCTCACGTAGACATGCCCCTCCAGCGCCTTGCGGATGGCGTGGAGGATCTCGGGGCGCGGCTTCCCCTTGGTGAGGAAGCCGAGCGCGCCCGCGTGGAGCGCCCGCTCTGCATAGACGGCCTCGTCGCGAAGGGACAGGACGAGGACGCGGACGTCGGGGAAGCGGGCCCGGATGTCCTTGATGAGTTCGATGCCGTCCATGTCGGGCAGCGAGAGGTCCAGGAGAACGAGGTCTGGGTTGAGCGTGCCGAGGAGTTGGATGGCCTCGCGTCCGGTGCCTGCTTCGCCGCACACAAGGATGTCGGGCTCGTCGGCCAGCAGCGCGCGCACGCCGCCTCGCACCACGGGGTGGTCGTCCACCAGGAGGATTCGTGCCGTGGCGGTGAGGGCGGGGGAGCTGTCAGGCATGCTCATGGGATGCGTCTCCTGTGCTTCGTGGGTGGGTGAGGGGGAACTGGCAGCTTACCAGGGTGCCGCCCCCCGGCGCTCGGGCGATCCTGAGCGTTCCGCCCAGCATGCGGGCTCGGTATGTCATGATGCGGAGCCCCAGGCCCGAACGCTGGTGCCAGTCGTCCGGGATTCCGCTCCCGTTGTCCTCGACCGACAGCAGGCCGCGTGTCCCGCGGGAAAATAGGCGAATCATCACCTCCGTAGCTCTGCCATGCCGGATGGCATTGGTCACGGCCTCCTGCACGATACGGTAGAGATGGGTGGCGGCCAGGTCGTCGCCGACGGTCATCTCTGGGTCGCACTGGGAGCGACAGGCGATGCCGTGGAGCATGTGCACGGTGGCGGCAAAGGAGTCGATGGCCCTCGCCAAGTCGCCGGGGCCTCCCAGAGAGGGGCAGAGCCCCCGGGAAAGGGTGCGCACCTCGGCCACTGCCTTCTCGAGGAGCGACACCGCGTTGGCCACGGCGTCGGCCTCGGGGTGGCCTGCCGAGGCGAGCCGGTTCCCCAGGGCGGCCATCGCGTAGAGGATGCCCGTGAGGTGCTGGCCGAGCGAGTCGTGGAGGTCGCGGCCGAGGCGGCGGCGTTCTTCTTCGGCAATCTCGACGACCTCGGCCTCGAGGCGCTTGCGCTCCGACAGGTCGAGCAGCACGCCCATGATGCCCGCGGTGTTATTCTCGGCGTCGCGTATGGGGGCGACCGAGAGGCTCACGTCGAGGGGGGGGCCATCCCGCCGGTCGGCGCGCACCTCGGCCCCGACGATGGTCTGGCCCCGGAGTGGGGCGTAGAGCAGGTGGGCGAACTCCTGATCGTCCTCTGGCACGATTGGCGCGCGCTTCCCGGTCACCTCGCTCTCGGTCCAGCCGAAGAGCCGTTCTGCGGCGGGGCTCCATAGGGACACGCGTGCCTCCGAATCGAGTGCGACGATGGCGGCTGGCGATGCGTGGATGAGGGCCTGGAGGCGCTCGGCCGTCGCGCGCAGCGCCTCGTCGGCCCGTCCGCGGGCCACGGCATAGCGCAGCGAGCGCTCGAGGACGTCGGCCCCGACCTGCCCCTTGACGAGGTAGTCGTGCGCGCCCCGGCGCACCGCCGTGAGGCCCGCGTCGGCGTCGTCGAGGCCCGTGAGCACCACTACCGGGGTCCCGGGCGCCGCGCGCTGAAGGGCCGAGAAGGTGGACAGGCCGGCGCTGTCCGGCAGTTCGAGGTCGAGCAGCACGACGTCGGCCCCATCGCGCTTCAGGTGTTCTTGGGCCGCCGCCAGGGTGGGCACGCTGTGGGGGATGAAGACGGTGCGCTCCGCCGCCTCGAGCATGTGTTGGACGATCCGTGCATCACCGGGGTTGTCTTCGACGAGAAGGACGCGGATCATGGCGGTCAGGCTCGCAGACAAGAGCAACAGGCCAGGCGCTCCGGGGCTGACGCGGGCTTGTGCCCCCGCCGACCCCACGGGCCATGTGGGCGGTTCTGGAAACGAAGGTGCCCGATGAGCGCGCTCGCGCTCCGCGCGCCTTGGGGCGCCTTGCCGCGGCGAGAGACGCAGATTGGTATGAGGAATCCGTGCCCCCGGATTTCCAACGCTTCCCCCTCGCCAGTTCGCCGGCCGTGAAGGCCGGACAGAAGCGTCACCCCTCGACTATACTATATCCCCATAAGCCTTTTCTGTCAAGCCAATCGCAAACGGCCGGGTGAGAACGGCCTCAAGATGATGCGGGCGATGCGCCGTCACCGGAACTCGATGCGAAGAGTCTGCACCTGGCGAGGCCCCGCCGACAGGCTCACCGCGCGGCCGCGGACGCGCAGGCCGGGACCAGGAGCTACGCTCTCGTCCATGCGCGCCAGAGATGCCCTGCGGACCGGGCGCCAGAGGGTGAGCGTCTCACGCTGCGGCCGGCTGGCGGGGTTCCACAGGCGCAGGACCAGAGCGTTCCCCTCCTCCGCGCGCTTGACGGCGGAGACCACGAGACTCCCCCTGGCCTGCTCGACGTAGGACTGAACCGGGCGGCCTGCTCCTGCCATCGGAGGAAAGCCGGACGCCTGAGGGCCTGTCTGACGGGTGAGCAGGCCGCCTGCGAGGCATGCGAGCTGGGACATGGCCTCCGCGCGGGGCAACTCGCCGGCGAAGGGCATCAGGGCGTAGCGATAGCGCAGCGTGCCGAGCTCGAGGCCGTCGGTCTCGCCGGGCGTCCCCACTGTTCGGCGATAGGACCGCAGGAGGGTGACGAGCATCGTGCGGCGGGCGTCGTCGGCCACGCCCCCCTCGTGGAGGCCCCCCGCGGAGAGGAAGGCGAGGCCGCGCCGGCCGGCGCCCACCGCCTGGAGGCCCAGGAACGGCTTCTCGGCCAGCTCGACCTCCTGCCAGGCCGCCGTTTCAGGGTCCACCGCGATGCGCCGCTCCACCAGGTCGAAGGGGTGGTGGGCGAGGTAGGACTTGGCCTCGGCAGCATCCGTGGGCAGGAGGAGGCGCAGGCGATGGTCCCAGGCGGCGTTTTCGACGTGGGTCTCGACCTCGACGGTGCGCGCCCCGCGGCGCAGGGTGATGAGGCTGGCGATGTCGAGGGCGACTCGCTCGGGCACGCGCCGCTCGGCCGCGCGGTCGAAGCGGGCGGGCACGCTCATCGTCACGGCCACGCGGAAGGTCACGACCTCTGGCCCGTCGTGCACGACGCTCACCTGGGCGGGGCAGGCGGTGGAGAGGCACACCTCGTCGGTCTCGCTGTGCGCGTGGAACCAGCCGTCGCCGATCTCGCTGCGGTCTTCGAACGTCAGGAGGTCGGTGTAGGTCTCGCGTGTAGCCTTGTCGGTGAGGGTCAGGGTGCCGTGGGGGGCGACGGCGATGGCCAGGTGCTCGTTCTCGGCGGCGGTCGGCCCCGTGCGGAGCGAGCCGATGCGGCGGACGGGTGTGGGCGATGGCCTGACGAGGAGCGAGGTGAAGCCCAGGCCGGGCAGTTCGAGCTCGGCCGCGACGGTGTAGCGGCTGAACTCGCCCTGGCCGCACGTGGCCGGGAGGGCGTAGCGCGTGCGCTCGAGGGTCCGGGGGTCAATCGCCAGCCGCTGGTAGGGCACCTCGCGGCCCGCGGCGTCGTGCAGGGTGAACGCCTTGATGTGCTGCCAGCCGGGGAAGCCCTCGGTGAAGGTGGCGGGCCAGTCGAGCGGCAGGTCCACGTTGAAGAGGACGACCTCGCGGCGGCGCAGGGGGACGGGGTTGGCGATCGTCACGGTGAACTCGCGCGGCTCCCTCGCCAGATCGGCGAAGCCCCGGGTGAGCGCGCCGAACGCCTTGTTGCGGAGCTGCTCGCCCAGGATGCGCGCCTGGTCGAAGCGGTTCATCATGTCGCGGTGCACCTGGTCAATGGAGCAGCCGCAGATGCTGTCGTGGGCGTGGTTGGTGAGCACGTGCTCCCAGGCGATGCGCAGGAATCGCTCGGGGATGGCGGCCCCCCCGAGGTTGGCGATGGCCAGCAGCGGCTCCACCCAGCGCTCGAGGAGCGTCTGGCAGGCGTCGTTGGCCTGCTTGATCTGCACGCGGCTCGACACGCAGTTGGGGATGAGCCACAGGTAGCCGTTGCGGGTCTTGGAGGGCTCGCGCAGTTCGCCCGTGCGGACGGGGACGTTGGTGGCCTTGGCCTCGGCCTCGGCGAAGAAGGCGGGAAGGGTGGAGTGGTTGGCCCGGACGCTCGGGCACGCCTCGTGCAGCACGCGCAGGTAGCGGGCCGCGTCGGTGGCCGGGCGCATGTGGTCCAGCGCATCAATCAGGCACAGCACGCGGCCGTTGGTGCGGCCGATCTCGTGGCTCACGTACCGCGAGAAGCTCTCGCGGGCCTTGGCCTCGACCTCTTCGGCCTTGGCGTCGGGCGCGGCATTTTCGATCACCTGGCGCGAGCCTACGAAGGCGCCGTAGCCCATGTGGTCCTGGAGCTTGAAGGTGAAGACCCGCGAGCCGTCGGGCGCCTGCCAGGTGAAGAAGGCGGGCGTCGTGTGCTCGTTGGTGCCGCGCCCCAGCACGCAATGGCGCAGGCCGAAGCCCCGGTAGATCTGCGGCATCTGCGAGGGGTGGCCGAACATGTCGCACGTGTAGGCCACGGGCATCGGCTCGACGCCCCACTCGCGGGCGATGCGGCGCCCGAGCAGGAGGTTGCGGACCAGCGCCTCGTCGCCCGGGCAGAAGAGGTCGGGCATCGTGAACCACGGGCCGACCAGGATGCGCCCTTGCTGCATCAGGGCCTTCAGCCGCCCCTCGTTCTCAGGCCGAACCTCCACGTAGTCACGCAGCACGCACGTCTGGCCGTCGAGGTGGAAGTACTTGAACTCATTGCTCCGCTCCATCAGGTCGAGCAACTCGTCCACGATCTCGGCCAGCAGGAGACGGTACTCCTGGAAGGGGCGGTACCACTCGCGGTCCCAGTGGGTGCCGGAGATGTAATGGGCGGAGAAGGTCTGGGGCGGCCTGGCGGTCTTCTTCGAGGGCATTGGGGGCGCTCCTGTTCGGTGAAGGAAGCCCAGTGTCCGGGGGCTCACCCCCCGGCGTTCAATGGGCAGGTAAGGGGAGCTTGCGCAGGTCGTCGCGCACGTCCATCACAGAGAGGAAGACGGCCATGCGCTGGTTGTGGCGCAGGATGCCGATGGTGTCCATGTCGGCTTCCGAGACGGCCCAGCGGCCGACCATGTAGAGGGCTCCCTTGCCGTCGGTGAGGAGGTCGCCGGCCCACATGGGCTTGCGGCCTGCCTCATCGGTGATCTCGCCGTGGTCGAAGTGTTCGGTGGGTTTCTCGACGGCGGCGCTCATGAGGCGCAACGGGGCCTCGGGCTTCTCACGGAGGGTCCAGTAGAAGCGTCCGCCGCCGAGGGCGAAGCACTCGATGCGCTGGAGGGGGTCCACCTCGCACAGCGGGGTGAAGGTCTTGGGGCCTCGGGGCGCCTCGCGGGAGTCGAAGACCCACATCTTGCCGGCCATGACGATGAGCGCGCGGTCGGCGTCGAGGGGCCGGGCGGCCTTCCAGGGGTCCTTGGTGCCCGAGGCCACGGCGGCTTCGGGGAGGGCGTCGGGGAAGGTCTCGACCTTGCCCGACGCGGCCCGGCCGACGCACAGCGTGCGCTCGTAGCGGGTGGTGAGCCAGCAGTCGCCGCGGGCGTCCACGAAGCAGCAGAAGGAGGGCGGGCCGTGGTCCTTGCGGTTGTTCCAGGGGGCCACGAGGCCGGCGTCGTGCTTCTCGCCCGAGGCGAGGTCCACGCGGTAGAGCCGCGAGCCTTCGCCCTCGTAGAAGGGGGTGACGTAGAACCAGAGGCTCTTGCGCGGGGCGTCGAGGCCGAGGCAGCAGTAGTTGGTGAAGTTGGGGTGGATGACGCCGAAGTCGCGGAACTTGCCCGTGGCGAGCTGGTAGCCGACCAGGTGGCCGCCGGTGTAGGCCTTGCGGCCCTCCTCGGTGTAGTTGGCGAGATGCGTGCCGAAGTAGAGCCAGCCGTCGTGCTCGACGATGGGGCTGTGGATCTTGCCCTGGGGCGGGGTCTTGGCCGGGTTCTCGCCGCAGACGGTGGTGATGTTCTCCACCAGCAGCTTCAGGGTGCCTGTGGCCGGCTCGTAGCGGAAGAAGGCGGCGCCGAGGTCGGGGTTGTGCGAGCCGCCGCCGACGTAGAGATTGCCGTCCGAGGCCACGATCATGCCCTGCCACTGGCCGTCGAGCAGGCGGATGTAGCGGTTGAGGGCGTGGTTCGTCAGGCGCACGCGGCGGGGTGGGGCGGGGGACTGGGCCGGCGCCTCGCCCGCTGCGGCAAGCGCGGCCACGGTCATGGCCGCCAGGGTGGCAGCCTGCACTCTGGGTCTCATGGGCGTTTCTCCTGCTGTGGTGGCGCCTGGTGTGCACGGCATTGTAGCCAATAGGCCGTGGCCGTCAACGGGTTCTTTGCGGTCACCCCGAGAGGCGGAGGGTGCGGGAGCGGTCCCGTCCACGCGGCGGGCGTGGCCGCTAGCCCGCATTTCTCACCCGCCCCGCAGGCACCGCGCAAGAAACCCTGTCATTCCGAGCGGAGCGGAGCGAAGTCGAGGAACCTTTCAAGGGGGCAGACTGACATCACAGGGCACACTCCGTTGTCGGCGGCCGCTCCTCCGAAAGGTGCTTCGACAGGCTCAGCATGACAAGAAGGGGGCGTTCCGCACTCGCAGGCCGGCGGGCTGGTGAGAGATGCTGGCTAGAGGGCGGGTGCGGGTTATGGAGCCTCCGTGCCGCAGTGGAACTCGGCATAAATCTTGTTGAGGCAATGGCTTGTGCATGGTGGGCTGGAAGCGTGAAAAAAAAGTGAGAAATTTCCGAATTCGGGCCCTTATTTGCGCAGGGGCATTGCCATTGTACTGGTGAAAAGGACCAGACTGGCGACTCGATGCCCCTGAAGGAGCAGCAATCGCCGTAACTATATAGTTTGCAGGAACTTTCGGAGGGGGGGCGGCCCCAGACGGCGGACGGGGCCGCTGCCCTTCGTACGGGTGTGGCTCGGTGGCGGCCCAGTAGGCCCCAAACCCCATGACCCACCGGCCGCCCGAGGAGGAGAAGGGAAGAGACGACCGCTCGTGTCGTCGTCCTGCGGGGCGCTTCGCCGAACGCCCTGCCCTTGGGTCGAGCGACGCCCGGAGGCGGCCGGCCAAAGCCTAGCCAACGCGAGTAGCGTCGGGCCGCCGCACGCGCTCTTTGACAATTCGGTTCCGCGGCCTCCCGCAGGTTCGCAGCCTGCGGGAGGACTGCCCCGGCAAGCGGCGAGGCGCCCTGTTACCCTCCCGAAGGTGTTGGAACCTTCGGGAGGGGCAGGGCCTCGGCGGCTCGGGTGCGGGCCGGAATCGTAGGCAGGGTGATTGTCTCTGGAGCCTGAAGGGCTCGCATGGGATAGCCCAGGGCAACGCCCTGGGTTCAGCGGGATCCACGAGTCCAGCCCTGAAGGGGCGAGATAGAAGCTCTCGATTCCGTCCTGTCAGGGCTGCCCCGGGGCGGTCTTGCTCTCCTCCTTCGGAGCTCCCGCAGCCACCTACAATTCCGGCCCACACCCTCGGCGGCTCGGCCGCGTTGCGCAGAGGCGTGCAACGGCGTACAATCGGGCGTGATGGATACCGCGCCCCTGCACGAGCCGTTCATCGCCACGCGCGGGCTCACGCGCGAGTACCGCATGGGGCCGGCCGTGGTCCGGGCACTGGCCGATGTGAGCCTGAACGTGCAGCGGGGCGAGTTCCTCGCCGTCCTGGGCGTCAGCGGCTCCGGCAAGTCCACCCTGCTCCACCTGCTGGGCGGGCTCGACTCGCCCACGGCGGGCAGCGTGCTGGTGAACGGCCGCGACCTGGCCACCTTCACGTCGTATGAGCGCACGGTCTACCGCCGCACGGTGGTCGGCTTCGTCTTCCAGTCCTACTATCTCGTGCCGAGCCTGACGGCGGAGGAGAATGTGGCCCTGGCGCTGACGTTCCAGGGCAGGTTCGGGCGCGAGGGCCGGCGGCTGGCGGACGAGGCGATCCGGCGCGTGGGCCTGGTGCACCGCGCCGGCCACCGCCCCAGCCAGCTCAGCGGCGGCGAGCAGCAACGGGTCGCGCTCGCCCGCGCCATCGTGCACACCCCGCCGCTGCTGCTGGCCGACGAGCCGACGGGCAACCTCGACAGTGCGACGGCGCGGGAGGTGGTGTCGCTCATCCAGCAGATTCACCGCGACCTGGGCACGACCGTGGTGATGGTGACCCACGACCACGAGATGGCCGGGCGCCTGGCCGACCGCGTGGTGCGGCTGCGCGACGGGCGCCTCGCTGAGGAAGGAGCCGCCGGCGCATGAGAACCTGGCGGATCATCCTCCTGGCGATCGGCAGCCTGCGCCGCACGCCGCTGCGCGTGGGCCTCACGGCGCTGGGCGTGGCCATCGGCAGCAGCGCGCTCGTCTCGATGGTCGCCTTCGCCCTCGGCGTCCAGCGGCAGGCGGAGACGCCCTTCCGCGCCCTGGGCCTCGTCAACGTCATCCGCGTGTCGCCCAAGAGGGACAAGGATGCCGGCCGCGGGCCGGCGCTCGACGATGCGGCCCTCCAGCGCATCGAGGCCCTGCCCGGCGTGGAGGCGGCCTATCCCGACTTCCGCGTGCGCGGGCTGAAGATCGCCCTCGGCGACAAGACGACGACCGCGGTGGCCATCGGCCTGCCGCGCGACGTGCCGCTGCCCGGCACAGCGGGCGACCTGCTGGTTGCGGGCGAGTACTTCACCCCGGGCACGAGGCCCGAAATCATCCTGGGCACGCAGGTCGCCCGCGACCTGGGGCTGGACACGCCGCAGGGCGCCATCGGCGCGACCCTGCGGCTCGAGACCTCGGGCCTTGCGCCCGCCGAGGCTGCCAAGACCTTCACCTTCGAGCGCAAGGACCTCGCGGTCACCGTCGTCGGCGTCTACGATCTGCCCAACCTCATGGCGGGCAAGATGAGCGGCGCCGTGCTGCTGCCGGTGGACCTGATGCGCCAGATCCCCGGCGTCGAGTCGGGCTCGTTGCTCGACCGCCTGAAGCTTGGGGCGGATCCCACGCAGCCCGGCTATCCGGAGGTCACGGTGCGCGTCCGCCGCCACACGGATGTGGCCCCCGTGGACAAGGCGATCCAGGCGATGGGCTTCCGCACCCGCACGCTGCTGAGCCGGCTGGAGGATATGCGGACGTTCTTCCTGTTCATGGATGTGTTGCTGGCGGCGGTGGGCGCGGTGGCCCTGCTCGTGGCCGGGCTGGGCATCATCAACACACTGCTCATCTCGGTGCTGGAGCGTTACCAGGAGATCGGCATCTGCAAGGCCATCGGCGCGTCGGATGGGGACGTGTTCGTGCTCTTCCTCACGGAGGCGGGGGCGATTGGCCTGATCGGCGGGCTCTGCGGGCTGGCGCTCGGGCGGGCCGTGTGCTGGGGCCTCGAGGCGGCCATCAACTCCTACGCGCGCGCGGAGGGCATCACGGCGTACCTCGAGGTGTTCGCCTTCCCGCTGTGGCTGGTGACGGCTACGGTGTTGTTCTCGGCGGGGATCAGCGTGCTGGCCGGCGTGTACCCCGCGGTGCGCGCGGCGCGCACCGACCCCATTCGCGCCCTGCGGCGCGAGTGAGGGAGTGCTTCACTCCAGCGGCGCTGCGTCGAGCGTGGCGGCGTCCACACGCACGGTCTGGAGCGCGCCCTGCCTGCTCAGATTGCACAGGGTGGCCCAGACCACGTCGCGCGCGGCGTCGTAGGCCAGCCCCAGGTCCACGCTGGAGCCGGCCTTGCCGGCGTTGATGAAGTCGGCGCCTGCCATCGGAGCGGCAAGCCAGCGGTTGCCCGCGCAGTCGTAGAAAGGCACCACCAGCTTGCCCTCCCGCTCCAGCAGGTAGCCGAGCATCACGAGGTCGCCTTTGGGCAGGTAGACGGCTTCGCGCGCGAAGCGTTTGGCCGCGATGGCTGCGCGGCCCGCGGGGTCGAGCTTGCTTACGGCGCCCGTGGCGAGGTCGCAGGCCCACACCTGGCCGACGGCCTCGTTGCCTTTCTCGGGCGTGGCGGTGAAGAGCAGGCGGCTGCGCCGGCTGTCGAAGGCGAGCGTCGAGCCGTCGCACACGGTCATGGGCAGGGCCTCGCCCGAGGTCTTCAACTCCTCCCAGCTCTTGCCGGCCTTGAGGCGCCAGAGGCCGGTCACGGACTGGCGTTGCCGCGTCGGCGCCCAGCACACCACGCCCTGCGGCGTGGCGCACAGGTAGTTCGTATACTTGCTGGGGTGGAACGGCAGGTCGCCGAACTTCTCGGCGAAGGGCCAGGTGCGCGTGGCGGGGTCGTAGAAGAGGGTCATGTGGCCCTTGATGTAGACGAGCCGCCGAATTGTGGGGTCGTACTCATAGGCCTGGTAGTTGTGGTTGCCCCAGGGCGCGCCGTTGAAGGCCCAGAGCCCCGGGCCGCTGAGGTCGTAGTTGTACTCGAGGGCGAACTGCGGGCGGCAGGCGATGGTCCAGCGGCCGGCCGCGATGTCGTAGTGGGCCACGTCGTTGCCGAAGTAGCTGCTGTGCCCGCCGCCCATGTGCAGGAGTTGGCCGCGGTCGGGGTCGAGCGTCACCGTGCTCCAGCCGCCGCCCTGGCGATTCTCGGGCCAGCGGGGGCAGGCGAGCGGGGTCCAGGTGTTCGGCTTCAGGCCCCTCAGCACGGCCTCGGTGGCCGCGGGGTCGGGCGGGGGCAGGCCCTTCGTGTACCACTCGGGGTCAAAGGAGCCGGTGCGGTGCTCGACGGTCCCTGGCCTGACGCCGTGTTTGGCTGTGCCCTCGGCGTCGGTGGTCGAGGCGTCGAGCTGGCAGAGCCACTCGCTGTGGGCGCTGCCCTTCTCGGTGCCCGCGCCTACCCAGAGCACGAGGTCGCCGTCGCTTGCGGCGGCCACGGCGGCGCTGTCGGCGCCGCTGTGCTCGCGGGAGTCGGCCGGGCCGCCCTTGTCGTAGCGGCGGATCAGCCTCCACTCGTTCGCGGCAACGTCGTACGTCCACATCTCGAAGGGGAGGGGCTTGTAGAGCGTGGCGCAGTAGGATGTGGACGACGTGTAGGTCTTCCCGCCGAGGAGGACGAGCTTGCCGCTCTTGGGGAGGCGCAGGAGCGCGTGGCCGAAGCGGGGCGAGGGGCTGAGGGGCGGCGTGCGCTCCTCCCACGCTCGCGTGGCGCAGTCGTAGACCCACGTGTCGGCGTAGAGCGTGTCGAGCCCGTCGCCGCCGAAGAGGACGATCTTCCGTGTCGCCGGGTCGAAGACCATCGGGGCGAGCGCCCGCGGGGGCGGCTCGGCCTTTGCCTCGACCTTGCGCCATTCGTTCTTCTGGGGCGAATAGACCCAGGTGCCCGGCGAGCCGTTCTCGGTGAGCACGCCGCAGCCGCCGAAGAGCAGAAGCTCCTTGTTCACGGGGTCGGCGCACAGGGCCGACCAGCTCAGGCCCTCGCGATGGTGCTGGGTGAGGGGCATGGGGCCGGGCGGCGCCTGCATGTCCCTCCACGCGCGCTCCCTGGGGTCGTAGCAGAGCACGCGCCCGCAGATGAGGGCATAGACTTTGCCGTCCCACGGCGCGTGGGCGTAATGATACCACATGCACAGGTGTCGGCGGTTCGGGCGCACGAGGCCCTCGGCGTCAGCCATGGCGAAGTAGGGGGACTTGAACTCGACGTCCCTGACGTTGCCCGTCTCGCCGCCGCGGGCCTCGGCGCCTTTCGGCAGCTCGTTGCGCCACGTGCGGGCGGCGGGGTCGAAGCTCATCACGTCGTAGGGGCGCTCGCCCTTGAAGTGGTGGCTCACGGCGCCGCAGAAGAGCACGAATCGCTTGAGTTCAACCGACCACACGAGGCCGGGCGAGAAGCCCGGCCCGACGGCGTTCTCGGAGACCTTGGTCCAATCGTTCGCGGCGAACGCCACGCCATGGAGCAGGAGCCATGAGAGCAGTGTCGAGGTGCGCATCGCTCACTTCCTCGGCCCGAAGTGGGGCATGGGCTCGCCGGCCTCGAGCGCGCCGAGGTCGGGGGCCTTGCCCCGGAAGCCGTCGTTGAAGTTGGGCAGGACCACGCCCTTGTCCACGGCCGGGCCGTCGGGCTTGAGGCGGTAGTCGAGTTCCTCGCCCTTGAACGTGGCGTTGGGGTCGGCGGGCGGCACGAGGCCCGAGGCGAAGACGGCCTTGGGGTCGAGCACGATGGCGCCGTGCTGGCGGTAGAGGATGCCCGCGGCCTTGGCCTCGTCGGGCGTCTTGTAGGTCTTGCCGTTCCACTGGGCGAAGGGGCCGGTGAAGCCGCCGAAGCCGTCGTTGTCGAAGTCGCAGTGGAGCATCCGCCCCGTGGTCGGCAGCGCCGCGCCGCCCGTGCCGAGGAAGAGGTTGTTGCGGGTCCAGACGTCGGTGACGGTTTCGCCGCCGGGCTGGATGATGAAGCACGGGCCGTTGCGCAGGCACGTGTTGTGGAAGAGGAGGACGCCGCAGGTGTCGTTGTGGAGCTTGAAGGGGGAGTAGGTGGCGTTGTAGATGAAGTTGCGGAAGAAGTAGAGCGGCCCGCCCTGGGCGGGCTGGGCGGTGATGCCGTGGGCGACGTTGACGATGCGGTTGCGGAAGACGCGGACGTTGGTCTCGCCGTAGTCGGCCTCGAAGCCGTCGTCGGTGCAGATCGTCACGTCGTTATTGTGGAGGTCGCAGGCCGACCAGTTGCCGTGGCCGGTGCCGTGGACGGCGTCGCCGAGGTTCTGCATGCGGTTGTAGGCGACCACGTGGCCGGCTCCGCTCATGTAGGTGGCGCAGGGCGCCTCGATGCCCTTGGTGCGCGGCCAGGTGGTGGGGCCGATGAACACGTTGTCGGTGATGAAGTGGCCGCGCGAGACGTTGTAGCCGCCGTTGTGGGCGGTGAAGCCCTTCTCCATCTTCTGGAACTTGCAGCGGCGGATCACCCAGTTCGAGCCTTCGTGGGCGACAATGGCGTACTGGCGGCCCTGGATGGTGAGGCCCTCGAGCCAGATGTGCTTGATTCTGCCGGCGGAGATGAGGCGCCCTTGAGTCGTGTCGTCGCCGCCGCCGTCCACGATGGCCTCGCCGTCGCCCGCGCCGCGGAAGATGATCGGCTTGCCCGGCTCGCCGCTCTTCTTCAGTTCCAGCGCCCCCTTGATGAGGTAGCGGCCCTTGTGGAGGAGGAAGAGATCGCCCGGCGCCATCGCGGCGACGGCGGCGGGCAAGCCCTTGAGGGCGTCGGCGGGGCCGCCGGCCGCGTCCTCGGGCACCACGTGGCGCACGCGCATCCCCTTCGGCTCCTTCGGCTCGCCGAGGGTCGCCATCCTGAGCACCTTCTCCGTGTCGCCGCCGTCGGGGTCCTGGAGCGACAGCTTCACCTCGTAGTCGGTCTCGGGCGCGAGGTCCACGAGGCTCCCCGCGAAAATCCAGCCGCCCGGCAGGCGGTCGGCGGGGATGCCGTTGAACGACCACTGGTTCCGCTGCTCGCGCGTCGGCGTGCGGAGCGTGCGGAAGAGGGGGAAGCCCTGCGTCCACGCTGCCGCGCCCACTTTGCGGAACTGGACGGCGACGGCCGCATTCGCGTTGTCGTCGCCCTTGACCGGCCAGCGCACGGCCAGGCAGTGCAGGGTCGAGGGCTCGGGCTGCACGTCGCCGGGGATGGCGGCGTTCTCCCCCGCTCGGGCCGCCGACACGAAGGCCGACGCAAGCGCGAAGGCCGCCAGAAGCCGCCGCAAGTGTGCCGTTGGGACCTCGGGCACGGGTGACCTCCTTCTCAGGTTCGGAAGGGACTGTTCCGCCGCACGGCAAGTTATCGCGCCGCGCGGCGGTTGTCAAGGCACGCCGCGTGGGCGGAGCGCTGCATCGGCCAGACGGGCCGGCCGGGAGCTGGCCGCAGACCGCACTTGACAACCGCCCTCGGGACAAGCAAGATGAAGGCATGGCTATCGAGAAGACGCTTTCGCTGACGGTGAACGGGCAGCCCAGGACGGTGACGACCGACCCCGGGCGCCCCCTGCTGGAGGTGCTGCGCGAGGACCTCGGCCTGACGGGCACGAAGTACGCCTGCGGCGAAGGGCGCTGCGGCGCCTGCACCGTGCTGCTCGGCGGCAAGGCCGTGCGCTCGTGCATCACCCCCGTGGCCGACGCCGAGGGCAAGGCGGTCGTGACCATCGAGGGGCTGGCCGCGGGCGACAAGCTGCACCCTGTTCAGGAAGCCTTCCTCGCCGAGGGCGCGGTCCAGTGCGGCTACTGCGCGCCGGGCATGATCCTGGGCGTGGTGGGCCTGCTGAACGAGAAGCCGAACCCGACCGATGCCGAGGTCCTCTCGCGGATGGAGGGCCACATCTGCCGCTGCTGCGGCTACCCGAAGCTCCTCAGGGCCATCCGCCGGGCCGTGCAGGCCGGAGGCCGATGAGGCCGGAAGAGTCTCACGCAGAGCACCCAGAGAAGAGAGGCAGCAGAGAAGAGAGGCCAGGGATGAAAGGGGCAGTCGGCAGTCGGCAATCGGGAACGGAGCGCGCGCTCAGCCGCCGCGAATTCGTGCGCGTGCTGGGCGCGGGCCTGCTCGTCTCCGTGGGCGCGGGGCCGGCCCTGGCCGGCGAGCGCCGCCCGCGCGGCGGCGGCCGAGGCGGCACGATCGCCGCGCGGGTGCACATCGGCCAGGACGGCGCGATCACGGTGCTCACGGGCAAGATCGAAATGGGGCAGGGCGCCCGCGCCGAGCTCACCCAGGCCGCCGCCGAGGAACTGCGAGTCCCCGCCAGCCGCATCACGATGGTGATGGGCGACACGGCCCTGGTGCCCGACGACGGCCTCACGGCCGGCAGCCGCACCACGCCCTCCACCGTGCCCGCCGTGCGCCAGGGGGCCGCGGCCGCGCGCGAGGCCCTCGTGCAGCTCGCCTGCCAGCGCTGGGGCGTGGAGCCTGGAGCCGTCGAGGCGCGCGACGGCGCCATCACCCACGCCGCCACGAAGCGCACCCTCACCTACGCCGAGCTGGCCGCCAGCGACGAACTGCCCAAGGCATTCGACCAGGCCGTGCCGGGCGGCATCACCCTGACCGCCGTGAAGGAATGGAAGGTGCTCGGCACCTCGCTGCCGCGCCCGAACGTCCGCGACCTGGTGACCGGCGCCCACAAGTTCCCGTCCGACCTCGTGCGTCCCGGGATGCTCTATGGCAAGGTGCTGCGGCCGCCCTCGTACGGCGCACGGCTGGGGGCGGTGGACCTCGCGCCCGCGAAGGCGATGAAGGACGTGGTGGCGGTGCGGGAGGGCGACTTCGTGGGCGTGGCCGCGCCGACCAGCCTGCTCGCCCGCCGGGCCCTGGCCGCCATCGCCGAGACCGCCACGTGGCAGCCGGCGCCGCATCCGTCGAGCCAGGAGGTGTTCGACTACCTGCGGCAGCGCGCCGGGGGCGGCGTGCCGGCGAACCCCTTCGCCGACGAGGTGGCCAAGGCGGCCAAGGCGCTGCGCGCAACCTACCGCGTCCCCTACGTGCAGCACGCGCCGATGGAGACCCGCGTCGCCCTCGCCGAATGGGCCGACGGCAAGCTCACGGTGTGGACGGGCACCCAGAACCCCTTCGGCTACCACCGCGAGCTGGCGGGCGCATTCGGCCTGGGGAACGACCAGGTGCGGGTGATCGTGCCCGACTTCGGCTGCGGCTTCGGGGGCAAGCACACGGGCGAGGCCGCCATCGAGGCGGCCCGGCTGGCCCGAGCGGCCGGCAAGCCCGTGAAGCTGCACTGGACGCGCGAGGAGGAGTTCACCTGGGCCTACTTCCGCCCGGCCGCGGTGATTGACATCGAGGCCAGCCTCGACGCCAAAGGCGCCCTCACGTCGTGGCACTTCATCAACATCAACTCGGGCGGGGCCGCCGTGGACACGCCGTATCGCGCGGGCAAGGCCAACTGCCGCTTCGTGCGGTCCGACACGCCGCTGCGCCAGGGCTCGTACCGCACGCTCGCCGCCACGGCCAACAACTTCGCCCGCGAGTGCTTCATGGACGAGCTGGCCGCGGCCGCAGGGGCCGACCCGCTCGACTTCCGCCTCGCGCATCTCGACAACCCGCGCCTGCGCGCCGTGCTCGAGGAGGCGGCGAAGCGCTTCCGCTGGCGCGAGCGGGTGAAGGAGAAGCGGCCCGACGCAGGCATCGGCCTCGCCTGCGGCACCGAGAAGGGCTCGGTGGTGGCCGCCTGCGCCGAGATCGCCCTCGACCGAGCGAAAGGCACCATCGCCGTGCGGCAGGTGACCGAGGTGTTCGAGTGCGGCGCCATCCTCAACCCCGACAACCTGCTCTCGCAGGTGCAGGGCTGCATCGTGATGGGCCTCGGCCCCGCGCTCCGCGAGGAGATGCGCTTCGAGAAGGGCGAGATGCTCAACCCGCGCTTCCGCCAGTACCTTGTGCCGCGGTTCAGCGACGTGCCCGAGTTGGACATCCATCTCCTCGACCGCCCCGACCTCCCGAGCGCGGGCGGCGGCGAGACGCCCATCATCGCCATCGCCCCCGCCATCGGCAACGCCGTGTTCCACGCCACGGGCCAACGCATCCGCGCGATGCCCATTCGGTTGGCCGAGTCCGGCGGTTCGTAGTGCGGGCTTCAGCCCGTTGCGCTCCTCGGCGCCCCCCGTTCGGATAGCGTGCAGCCTGAAGGCCGCACTGCCAGCGCGAGCGAACCATGAACGTGAGCCACCCCGCGGGGGATATCCATCAGGCGATTGTGGAACTCGCGGATCGCGGCCAGCGCTTCGCCGTGGCCGTGGTGCTCGAGGCGGAGGGCTCCTCGCCCGTCGGCGTGGGCGCCAAGGCGGCGATTGCGGCGGGCGGCGTCCTTCGCGGCACGGTGGGCGGCGGGGCCGTCGAGGCCGAGGCACAGCGACGCGCCGCCGAGGCGATCGCCACAGGCCGGCCCCTGATGTTCCGCTTCACGCTCTTCGGGCGCGCCGTGGGCGACGCCAGCCCGATCTGCGGCGGGCGGATGCGCCTCCTGGTGGACCCGACGGCCGCCCGGCATCGAGACGCCTACGCCGCGGCAGCCGCCGCGCGCCGCTGCCGCCAGCGCGGCGCGCTTGTCACGCACCTTCGCGGCGCCGAGCCGTGTGAAGTCGCCGTCGAGTTCCTGCGCGCGGACGCGGTCCCGCCCGAGCAGGATCTCCCGGGCGCCGAGGCGGTTCGCACCGTGCTGGAGGCGGAGCAGCCCGCGCTGTTTGCCGAGGAAGGGCGCGAGGCGCTGGTCGAGCCGCTCATTCCCCGGCCGGTGCTCGTCATCGTGGGCGGCGGCCACGTGGGCCAGGCGGTCGCCGCCCAGGCGGACCTGGTAGGGTTCGAGGTCGTGGTGATGGATGACCGGCCCGAGTTCACGCGGCCCGAGCTGTTCCCCGCCGGCGCCGCGACGTGCTGCGGGCCTGTGGCCGAGCGGCTGGCCGACTTCCCGTTCGCCGGCGACACCTACGTCGTCATCGTCACGCGCGGCCACCAGCACGATGCCGAGGCCCTCGCCGCGTGCCTGCGTCGGCCCGCCGCCTACGTGGGCATGATCGGCAGCCGACGGAAGGTGGCGCTGATGCGCGATGACTTCATCCAGTCGGGGCGGGCGACGCCCGAGGAGTTTGCGCGCGTCTACGCGCCGATCGGACTGGACATCGGCGCGGCGACGGTGCCCGAGATCGCCGCGAGCATCGTGGCCCAGTTGATCGCTGTGCGGCGCACGGGCCGCGCGCCCCGGATGCCGCTCCACTGAGGTCCACATGGTCTGCGCCGTCATCCTTGCCGCCGGACGCTCGCGCCGCATGGGCGCTCAGAAGCTGCTGCTGCCGGTGGGCGGGCAGCCGATGATCGCACGCGTGGCCGACGCCGTCCTTGCCGGCCCCGTGGGGGAGGTGCTCGTGGTGGTGGGCGCCGACGCGGAGCGCATCGCCGCCGCGCTCGCGGGCCGCCGCGTTCGCTTCGTGGCGAACCCGGACCCAGGGGGCGAGATGCTCGGCTCGGTGCGTTGCGGCCTGCGGGCATTGCCGCGCGAGGCCGCCGCGGCGCTGATCGTGCTCGGGGACCAGCCAGGCGTCACGCCCGAGACCGTGGCCGCGGTGGTCCAGGGGTTTCGCGAATCGGGGCGCGGCATCGTGGTGCCGACGCATGCCGGGCGCCGCGGCCACCCGCTGCTCGTCGCAATGCGCTACCGCGACGAGATTCTGAGCCGCTACGATGGGACGGGCTTGCGCGCACTCCTCCGCGCGCATCCCGGCGATGTTCTCGAGGTGGACGCCGCGACGCCCGGCGCCGTCGAGGACGTGGACACGCCGGCGGCCTACGCCCGCCTGGCGGCGCGCCAGCAAACTGTCATTCCGAGCGGAGCGGAGCGAAGTCGAGGAACCTCTCAGGGGAGTGAGCCTGCGTAAGGCAGCGCACACTGTTGTCGCGGTCTGCTCCTCTGAAAGGTGCTTCGACAAGCTCAGCATGACAGAATACGAACTTCCCTGCCTTCAGCGGCGCAGGCTGGTGAGAAATGCAGGCTACGCCGCCCTCCTGACGCTCACTCGAGCGTCAGCAGCGTCAGCGCGTCCTGGTCCTTCACGAAAACCCTGTTCCCCGCGAGGATGGGGTGCGCGTAGGTCGGCGTGTCGGAGACCTTGATCCGCGCGACCTCCTCGTAGGCAGCGGCGCTGGGCTTGAAGGCGATCAGCTCCGAGGTGCTGGGCAGGGCCAGGATCACCGGGCCAGCGTCCACAATCGCCGCGAAGCCGCGGCCGTGCTGGGCGGCGTCGGTCCACGCGGCCTTGCCGTCCTGGGCGTTGAGGCAGAAGAGGTTGCCGCGGCTCGACAGGCCGAAGAGCAACCCGTTCTCGAGCACGGGGGTGTTGAACTGCACGGCGACGTCGGGGTTGTTCCACAGCTCCTTCGCCACGAAGGCGTCCCCCTGCTTCTCGATCTTGATGGCCTTGGTGCCGCGGCCGGCTCCCGTGCAGATAACGGTCTGCCCGTCCACAATCGGCGTAGCGGCATTGTACGCCCGCATCTGCGGCACGAACGGGAGCTGCCAGAGCAGCTTGCCGTCGGCCACGGCCACCCCCACGATGCTCTTCTCGGTCAGGGTGACGAGTTGCTTCACGCCCTCCACCGTCATCAGGGCGGGCGAGGCGTACTCGGGACCCTCGGCGTCCCAGCGCCACTTCTCGTTGCCCGTGGCGAGGTCGTAGGCGAGGATGGCGCCCTTGCCCTTGCCGCCGAGGTGGGCGATCACCATGCCGTCCACAATGAGCGGAGACATGGCCGTGAAGAACTGCGGCACGGTCTTCGGGAAGGGGTCCTTGCGCCAGAGGAGCTTGCCGCTGGCGGCATCGAGGCACGAGAGCACGCCGTTGACGCCCAGGGTGACCACCTTGCCGTCGGCGACGGCGGGCGAGCTTCGGGGGCCGGCGTGCCGGGCTGCGGCGCCCGTGGGGGCATCGGCGGCGTACTGGTCGCGCCACAGCTCCTTGCCGTCCTCCGCGTTGAGGCACAGGGTCACCTCGTCCTGGCCCTGGCGCGCGAAGACGTAGAGCTTGTCTCCGACGAGGGCGGGAGTGGCATCGCCGGCGCCCACGGGCACGGTCCACTTCTTCGTCAGCGTCTTGGGCCAGGCCTGCGGCACGGTGAAGCCTGTCACCTTGCCATCGCGATTGGCCCCTCGCCACTGCGGCCAGTCGGCGGCCTCGACCGCAATCGAGCAGAGCAGAAGCCCCAGAACCGGGACCACGCTCAGCCATCCGTTCGCCGATCTCATCGTGGCTCCTTTCCGCGCCCGCGCGCGAAACGCCGCCCAGATCCCCTCCGGCCCTGGCCGGCCACGTTGGCCTGCCGTGTGGGCGCGATTATACCGCGGCGGCGCCGGGAGGTTCAAGAGTGCGCTTCGGGAGAGCACGGCCCCCAGATTCCGGCGCCTGCGCCCCCGCTCGCCCACGCTGTCTTGGAAAGCAGACACGGCGCCGCCATACCCGCTCAACTCCCCCGCCGCCGCGAGATGAGCAAGTATGGCGCTTTGGCGATCCGGGCGGCTCTACGGCCTTTCCGCCCATACTTGCTCAATTTCCTCCCCCTCTGGTTTGAGCAAGTATGGCGCTGGGGCGCTCTGGGGCCTTTCGTGGCCGTTCCTGCCCCTCTGCACCCCTTTCGTTCATCCAGAGTGATTCGGGAGGGGAGGGGCACGGCTTGGATGCCCCCGCGGCGAGGGCGGCCAGGTCGGGTGGCCATGCTCGCTGCGGGATCCCAACGCGCCAGGATCATGGCGCACTCGACACGCAGGCCGCTTGCGGGTACCATAGGGCTGGCCTGAGGGCAGGTGGCGGGGGTGGCCCGCTTCGCCGACAGGCCGGGAACAGGAGCCAGCGGATGGACGAGAAGCTTTTCGAGCGGGTCTGCAACGCCCCCGGGGTGCCGGGATACGAGGACGAGGCCCAGGCCGTGGTGATGGAGGCGCTGCGCGCGAGCTGCGACGAGGTGCGCCGCGACCGCCTGGGCAATGTCATCGGCCTGAAGAGGGCCACCCGGCCGCCCGCCGACGGCTCGCCGCCGCTCAAGGTGGCGCTGGCCGCCCACGTGGACGAGATCGGGATGATGGTGAAGCATATAGATTCCAACGGCTTCATCCGCTTCGAGCCGATGGGCGGGCTCAATGCGCAGGTCATCACCTCGCAGCGGATGATCATCCACGGCCGCAAGCCCGTCGGCGCCGTCGTCGTGCCCGACAACCGCGAAGACAGCAAGGACAAGCTGACGAAGGTCAACGAGGCGTTTCTCGACACGGGCCTGCCGCGCGACGCCCTGTGCGAACTGGTGCAGGTGGGCGACGTGGTGACCTTCGCCTCGGGCGTCGAGCGGCTCAACGACAAGGTCTACGTGGGCAGGAACTTCGACGACCGCATCGGCACCTACTGCCTGCTCGATGCGATGCGGCGCGTCGGCGACACCTCCGTGGACGCCTACGCCGTGAGCTCGGTGCAGGAGGAGGTGGGCCTCCGCGGCATGCGGCCCGCCGCCTACGCCATCCAGCCCGACATCGGCGTGGCCATTGACGGCAGCCTCTGCTGGGGACCCTACGGCGACCAGCACGAACGCACCTGCGCGCTCGGCAAGGGCACGGGCGTGTACATCATGGACCGCCTGACCATCGGCGACCGGCGGCTGGTGCAGTTCCTCTTCGACGTGTGCGAGCGGCACCACATCCCCGTCCAGCGCAACGTCGGCGGCGGCACCGATGCGGCGGCCATCCAGCAGGCGCGGGCCGGCGCGCTCAGCACCACCATCGGAGCGCCGGTGCGGTACATGCACTCCACCGTCCAACTCTGCCACGCCGACGACATCGAGGCCACGGCCGAACTGCTGGCGCGGTTCCTGGAGCATGCTCACGAGTTGCGGCCCGATGAGAGATAGGCGCTGTCAGGCAGGCTGTGCGTGCGTTGGACAGGATGAATGGAGGGGTGGAGGGGTGGATGGCTGCCTGACAACCATCCATTCATCCAACCATCCGGTCATCCCATCCAGCGGGTGCCCAAAGTTGTGTTAGGACGCAAGGAATGAAGATCGCGCGTGTCGCGGCCACACCCGTCCGCCTGCCCATTCCTCCACGCTCCTACGCGTCGGACGACGCGGGGACGAAGCGCGAGTGGGGGCGCCTGAGCCGTCTCTCGCCCAAGCGGCCGAGCACGATCCTCGAGTACCTGCTCGTTCGCATCGAGACCGACGAGGGTCTTGCCGGCACAGGCGAGGCGCCCGTGGATATCGGCTTCTTCGGCCAGACACTCGAGGAGGTGCAGGCGGCGATTGACGACTACCTGGGGCCGCAGATCGTCGGCCTCGACCCCTTCGACCGCGAATACGCCATGCACCGCATTGACTACCGGGGCAACTCGTGCGCCAAGTCGGGCATTGACCTGGCGCTCCACGACCTGATGGGGCGCGCGCTCGGCGTGCCCGTGAGCGACCTCATCGGCGGCTCGCACCGGCAGCGCGTGCCCGTGGCCATCGAGATCGCGGGCGGCGCCCCGGCCGACATGGCCGCGGCGTGCGCGGCCTACGTGGCCAGGGGCGTGCGCGCGTTCAAGCCCAAGATCGGCGGCGTGCCCGAGCAGGACGCCGACCGGCTCCGCGCCATCCGCGAGGCCGTGGGGCCGAGCGTGTCGCTGCGGGCCGACGCCAACCAGGGCTACTCGCCCAAGGAGGCGATCCGCCTGTGCCGCCTCGCCGAGAGGTACGATGTCGGCCTCGAGCTCCTCGAACAGCCCGTGGCCGCCTGGGACCTCCAGGGCATGGCCGCCGTGTGTCGGGCGGTGGACACCCTGATCGAGGCCGACGAGAGCTGCTACTCGATTCACGATGCCCTGCAACTGATCCGCCACGAGGCGGCCGATGTGCTGAACATCAAGATCGCCAAGGCCGGCGGGCTCTACGCGGCCAAGAAGATCGCGGCCCTGGCCGAAGCCGCGGGCCTCAAGTGCGTGCTGGGCACGGCCTTCGGCCTGGGCATCGGCGTGGCCGCCAAGCTCCACCTCGCCGCGTCTACAGTCGCCGTGACCGACGCGGTGGAGTTCACCGAGATCGGCCTTCACGGCAACCTGCTCGCCCCGCCGCACGACAGGTTGCTCGCCCTGCCGCTGGAGGCCGATGGCTGCCTGCCCGTGCCCGGCGACCCCGGCTTCGGCGTGGCGCTTGATGAGGATGCCGTGGCGCGAAGCTCGGTTGCGCCCTTCGCCCCTTGACGCATGCTGCCATTGCGCTTACACTTATGTTTCAAGCGGCGAACGCCCGGACCCGCCACGCCGGCTGCCCCGCACAGGGCGGGGGCGCGGCCGAAATGAAAGGAATCACCATGCGTCACTGGAATCGCCTGGGTGCCGTGTTCGGTCTCGTCCTCGCTCCTCTCCCTGCGTCGCACAGCACCGCGGCGGAGCAGGCGCCCTCCTTCATCTGGGTCGAAGGGGAGGCCGCCAGGTCGAACTCGATGCACCGCCACCCCTGGTGGTATGACAAGGTGAAGAAAGACCAACTGTCGGGCGGCGATTTCATCTCGAACTGGTCCGACAAGCCCGGCGAGGCGACCTATGCCTTCGCCGCCCCGGTGGCCAGGACGTGGGTCCTCTGGGTCCGAGCGAACCCCGTGGGCACCCAACTGTCGTACAGACTCGATGGCGGCGACTGGGCACGCATCGACATGTCGAGCAGCCAGGTGGGCAACGTCAACATCGCCGAGGACGGGAAGATAGACCTGCGGTTCCTCGCCTGGGCGAATGTGGGCGAGGTGAAACTCGCGCAGGGCGCCCACACGATCGAGTTCCGCATGGACAGCGCGAACAACAACCACGGGATGCTCGACTGCTTCGTCTTTGCCGATGCGGCGTTCCGGCCCGAGGGCATCCTGAAGCCCGGCCAGTTGGCCGCCGTCGCTGAGGCCGCCGAGAAGGGCCGCTGGGCCTTCCGGCCGCCGCGCGATGCGTTCAGCCCCGACGCGTTCCTCGACCTGCGCTCCCTCAACGAGAAAGTGGCCGGCGAAAGCGGCTTCGTCGCCCGCTCGAAGGACGGCAACGACTTCGTGCTGGGAAACGGGCGTCCCGCCCGCTTCTGGGCCGTCAACAGCGGGGCGTTCGACAAGGACCTCGCCCGCCACGCCCGCTTCCTGGCCAAGCGCGGGGTGAACATGGTCCGCTTCCACAGCAACATCACGCCGGCCGGCAACGACCTGATGGGCATTGACACGAAGGACCGCGACCACCTCTGGCGCGGCGTGGCCGCGATGAAGAAGGAGGGCATCTACGTCACCTACTCGCCTTACTGGGCCGGCCCGGCCCGCGTGAAGCCCGCCATGGGCGTGCTCGACACCGGCGGCAACGGCAATTGGGGGCTCCTCTTCTTCGACAAGAAGCTCCAGGATGCCTACAAGGCCTGGATGAAGCAGGTGCTGGCCGAGCCGAACCCCTACACCGGCATCCCGCTCGCGAAGGACCCCGCACTCGCCATCATCCAGATACAGAACGAGGACTCGTTGCTCTTCTACACCAGCCAGGGGATCAAGGGCGCGGCGCGCAAGGAGTTGCGGCGGCAGTTCGGCGACTTCCTCAAGAAGAAGTACGGCTCGCTCGAGAAAGCCAGGGAGACATGGGGCGGCGCCGCGCCGTCGGCCGACCAGGACGCGCCCGACGACTTCGCCCAGGGCGAGGCGGCGCTCCTCATCGTGTGGGAGTTGTCGCAGCGCCGCTTCGGCGAGGGCTTCCAGAGGCGCTGCTCCGACCAGATGGAGTTCTTCGCCACGGTGATGCGGCGCTTCAACAAGATGATCGGCGACTACCTGCGCAACGACCTCGGCTGCAAGCAACTCGTCAACGCCGGCAACTGGCGGACCGCCGACAACGTGATCATGCTCGACGCTGAGCGGTGGTCCTACTCTTCCAATGAGGTGATGGCCGTGAACCGCTACTACGGCGGCATCCACGAGGGACAGCACAACGGCTGGGCGATCGTCAATGGCGACCGTTTCACCGACCCCAGCGTGCTGCTGCGGCCGCGCGAGCTGCCCGTGACGCTCAAGCAGGTCGAGGGCTTTCCGATGATCGTCTCCGAGAGCTCGTGGGTGCCGCCCATGAGCTACCAGTCGGAGGGGCCGTTCCTTGTCGCCGCCTACCAGTCGCTCAATGGCGTGGACGCCTTCTACTGGTTCGCCACGGGCGAGGAGGGCTGGCGCGAGCCGGGCTCGGCCAATGGCTACCTGCCGTCCGAAGGCAAGTGGGTCTGCGCGACGCCGATGCTCCTGGGCCAGTGGCCGGCAGCCGCTCTGCTCTACCGCAAGGGCTACGTGCGGCAGGGCAAGCCGGTCGTGCACGAGCAGCGATCGCTCGACGACCTCTGGCAGCGCCGCATGCCCATCATCGCCGAGGACGCCGGCTACGACCCCAATCGCGACAAGGACCACCTCTCGAAGGAATCCAACGTCAAGGGCGGCGTCAACCCGCTGGCCTACCTCGTCGGCCCCGTCCAGACCACCTACGGCGGTAACCCTGCCAGGAGCCAGGTCGCCGACCTGTCGAAGTTCATTGACCCGTCGGCCAAGACCGTGGTCTCGAACACGGGCGAGCTGAAGTGGGACTACGGCCGTGGGCTCTGCAAGCTCAACGCGCCGAAGGCCCAGGGCGTGACCGGCTTCCTCAAGAAGGCGGAAAGCATCGCGTGCGCCGACGTGACGATTCAGTCGGGCAACGACTACGCGACCGTGCTGCTGGTCTCGATGGACGACAAGCCGCTCGCCACGTCGGGCAAGGTGCTCGTCCAGGTGGGCACGACCCAGCGGCCCACGGGCTGGAAGACAAGCCCCGTCAAGATCGGCGCCGAGGACGGTGAGCAGGTGGTGGACTTCGGGAAGGCCCCGTGGCTGATCGTGGAGGGCGATGTCAGGGTCACGATCCGCAACCCCCAGCTCAGGACGGCCGTGGTGCTCGACCCGAACGGCATGGCGGTGAAGCGGATCCCTCTGGCCGACTCCGGCACGGGCAAGACCCTGGCGTTCCCGCCCGACGCCCTGTACGTCGTCCTGGAATGAGGCCCCGCTGTCGCCCGCCGCGGCCGGGTCATTCGGGCAAGGGCTGCGGCGCGAGCTCGATGGTGAAGGTGCGGGCCTCGTCGCCGAGCTTGGTGGCCAGCTTGACCTTCTGGCCGGGCTTCATCTTGCGCAGCGCGGCCAGGAAGTCGCGCACCGTGGCCGGCTTCTTGCCCTCGAACTCGGCGATCTCCGCCCCGGGCTTGAGGCCCGCCTGCCCTGCGGGCGATGTGGGCGCCACCTCGCGGATGACGACCGCCCCGTTCCTCTGCTCGACCGTGAGGCCGAGGTAGGGCGCCATCTCGGGCGCTCGGGGCGTGAGGTCGGTGCGCGTGGTCAGCTTGGCTTTCAGGCTCAGCTTCTTCTCCTCCCGCTGGACTTCCACCTCGACTTCATCGCCCGCCTGGAGGCCGGCCACGGCCTCCATCAGGTCGGACGTCGAATCGAGTTCGCGCCCCGCGATCTTCAGGAGCACGTCGTTGGCCTTGATGCCGGCTTTGTCGGCGGGCGAGCCCGGCGTCACCTGGGCGATGACCAGCTTGTTGTCCTGCTCGCGCGTCGCCACGCCGAGGAAGGGCACGGGCGGCACCGACTGCTTGACGAGCCATTGCTTCCAGTCGCGCTCGACCTCCTCGATCGGCTTGCCGAAGACGGCCTGGAAGGAATCTATGGCGGCGCGGTCGCGGGCATAGTTGGCGTCGGCGGTGTACTCGTCGTAGAAGCGCTTGAGCAGGCCCTTCTCGTGCATGTAGAAGAGCATGTAGCGGGCCTGGGCGTAGGCGAGCTGGGCCTGGGCCATGAACTGCGGGTGGGTGAACCCCATCAGCGCGGTCCACGGGAGCAGGCGCCCCTGGCGTGCGGCCTGCTGGGCGACGAGGAGGCGGTGGTTCTGCCGCGGCTTCACCGTGCCGTCGCGGTCCGAGCTCTCGAACAGCGTGGCGAGGCCCTCGATGAGCCAGATCGGGTGCTCCTGGCGGCGCGCGAGCATGTCGGCGTAGTGGAGGGCGTGGGTGAACTCGTGGAGGACCACGTCGGCGCGGAGCAGCTTGTTGACGGGCATGTCGCTGCAGAAGAGCGCGGAGGAGGCGGGGTTGTAGAAGCCGCCGATGCCGCCGGTGAAGACCTTGGGCGTGTCGGCCGCTGTGAGCAGCACGATGTAGAGGGGCCGCTGGGGCTTGTTCTGGAAGAGGTCGCGCCATTGGCAGTCGGCATAGGCCTCCAGGCTGCGGCGCAGCTCGGCGATCTCCTTGTCGTCCTTGGCGTGCAGGTAGACGAAGTTCCGCTCGGGGTCGGTGAGGGTCTTGTAGCGCTTGGCGTCAATGCCGCGCTCGGCGAGCGTCTTGGTGATCCGCTCGATCGTCTTCTCGGATGCCTTCTTCGTGTACTCGTCCTTCTTCGCGAGCAGCTCCTTGAAGGCGGCCTCGTCCCGCAGCGATTCGAGGTCGGGGTCGCGCTCGATGTGCAGGAAGTCCACGAACCCGGCTTCCACCGATTGTTTGAGGTAGTCGAGGGCTTTGGGCTTCTCGCCCTGGCGGGCCAGAGCGCAGGCGGCGTTGTAGAGGGCGGTCGGGTCGTCGGGGCTGGTCTTGAGGATTTCGAGGCAGGCGGCCAGGGCGGCCTTGTAGTCCTTCTTGTCGAACATCTCCAGCGCCCGGCGGTGCAGTTGCAGCAGGCGCTGCGGGTCGGGCTTCGGCGCGGCGGGGGTGGGCGGCTTCTCGGTCACGCCCTTCACGTCGGCCGGCGCCAGCGCGCGGGTGTCGCTGCCGATCTTAAGCGACAGGGCCTTGTCGTCCTCGGCGACGATCTGGCCCTCGAGCTTCGAGCCGTCCTTGAGTTCGACAATGTACGTTGCCCGGTCGTGCTTCTTCACCTGGGCTTTGGGGATGGTGAGTTCGCCGTACGCGGTGCGCATGACGAGATGCGCGGGCGTCTCGCGGACGACGCGGCCCTTCAGCCGCTCGTCCTGCTTCGTCTCCACGGTGTCGGCCGTCGCGGGCGCCAGGATGCTGAGGGTGGCGATGCCGATGAACCAACGCAGCGCGGGGAACCGAGACATGACCAGACTCCACCAGGGTGGCGAATCGCGAAACCCGTCTCCACCACCAGCTTAGCAGGATCGGCAGGCGGATTCCACTCGCCCGCTTGCATTGGCGGGGCCGCGCGATAGAATGAGCGCGCCCGTTGGGGCGATGGTGGCGGCCTTCTCCCGCGTCGTTCCGAGAACCGTTCAGGAGATTGGCATGGGCATGCTGCGGGTGGCGATGTTGAGCGGATGGCACGTGCATGCGAAGGGCTATGCGAACACGGTGAATTCGTTCCCCGACGCGAAGGTCACCGTGGTGTGGGACGAGGAGCCTGCCCGAGGCAAAGCGTGGGCGGACGAGCTGAAGGTGCCCTTCGAGCCCGACCTGGCCCGGTGCGTGGCGCGCGACGACGTGGATGGCGTGGTGGTGGACGCCCCGACCTCGATACACCCCGAGGTGATGATCGCCGCGGCGAAGGCCGGCAAGCACATCTTCACCGAGAAGGTCATGGCCCTCACGGTGCGGGGGTGCGAGCGCATCGCGAACGCCGTGCGGAAGGCGGGGGTGAAGTTCTGCATCTCGATGCCGCAGCGCTGCTCGCCCACCAGCCTGCTGGCGAAGAAGGTGGCCGAGGAGAAGCTGATTGGCGACGTGACGGTGCTGCGCGTGCGCGTGGCCCACAACGGGGCGTCGGCGGGCTGGCTGCCACCGCACTTCTACGTGCCCGAGACCTGCGGCGGCGGGGCGATGATGGACCTGGGCGCGCACCCGATGTACCTGGCCCGTTGGATCCTGGGCAGGCCGCGCCGGATCACCTCGACGTTCAACGACCGCACGGGCCACGCCGTCGAGGACAACTCGGTGTGCCTCATCGAGTTCGAGAGCAAGGCCATCGCGATTGTCGAGACCAGCTTCGTGTCGTCGCACAGCCCGGGCGCCCTGGAACTCTACGGCACCGAGGGCGCGCTGCTGATCGGCGGCCCGGACGGACGTCCGCTGCTGCGCTCGAACAAGGTAGCCTCGAGTGTGCCGGGCTGGGTGATGCCGAGCGAGCTGCCCAAACCGCTGCCGGCGCCGCTGCGCCAGTGGGTGAGCGGCTGCCTGGAGGGCTCCGAGATCCACTTCGGGCTCGAGGAGGGGACGCAACTCACCGAGCTCATGGAGGCGGCGTACGCGTCGCACCGCAGGGGCCGGCAGGTGGAGTTCGCCTGACGGCCGCACACGACGCGGGGGCGGGACGGGCCTGGGCCCGCCCCCGATGGGCTCGGAGCCGCCTCAGGCGCTGGCTGCGGTACTCCTTCCGGCAGCCCTGTGCTGCGAGAGCACGCGCTCGATGGTGTTCGTGAGCTCCGTCAGGTCGCCCCGCTTCACCACGTAGGCGTCGGCTGCCCACGACATGAAATTGTCCTTGTAGCTGGCGTACGCCGTGTGGATGATGACGGGGAGGTGGTTATTGATCGCCAGCAGTTTGCCGAGGAGCTCCAGGCCGTCCATCTCGGGCATGGCGATGTCCACGATCACCAGGTCTGGCATGAACCGTGCCACCGTGTCGAGCGCCTCGTGGCCGTTGGCGGCCGTGGCGATGGAGTGGCCTTGGCTGCCGAGTTCGTCCTGAAGAAGCAGCCGCTGATTCCTATCGTCCTCCACGATCAGTATCGCGGCCATGGTCTCGCTCTCCTTCCCGTAGCCCCAGCCGACGCCCGCCCGTCATGCAGCCTATGACAGAGCGCGGAGTGCGCGGCCTTGCCGGGCCTCGCGTAGGCTCGCTCGGCGCACTCCCTCTCTACTCGGATTATAGCGCCAATCCCCCACGCGTCAAGAAGCAAGCGCCGTTCTGTGTTCGCGGCGGCGTGGTCGCGCGGCCTTGGGGCGCCTCACTTGGCCGGCTCGGCCGACTGGGGCGCAGCGGGCGGGGTGGGCTTGTCGCCTTCTTTGAGGGGCCGCAGCTCGATCCTCTTGAGGGCGATCTGCATGCCCTTGAAGCCCTCGCCGCCGTGCACCTGGATGCCCACGCGGCCCTTGGCCGAGCGGGTGTCGTGCACCTCGCCAAGCTGCTTGCCATTGAGCCAGAAGATGATGTGGTCGCCGTTCGCGTAGATCTGCCCTTCGTTCCAGCCGTCGCGGTTCTCGATGCTCTCGTCGAGGTTCACGAAGGCGAACGTGCTGTTGGCGCCGGGGTAGAAGGCGCCGCTGAATGTCTTCGGACTGGTCCATTTCAGGATGTCGAACTGGTAGCGGTCGCGGAACCAGATGCCGCTGTTGGCCGGCCACTTGACCTTGTAGGTGAAGCGCAGCTCGAAATTGTCGAACGCCGCGGTGGTGAAGATGTCCGCCCCCTTGCCGTCCTCCTGGAAGCCCACGAGGCAGCCGTCCTCGACCTTGAACTTCGTGGGGTCGTTGGCCTTCCAGCCCTCGAGGTCCTTGCCGTTGAAAAGCGGCTTCCAGTCGTCGCCCGCGAAGGCCGCGCCGACCGCGAGCAGCATGCCGACGCCAACTGCCAGTTGCCTCATCGCTTTGGCTCCTTTCCTTCCTCCCGATGTGGCCATTCTAGGCGACGGGACACGCCGCGTCAAGCGTGCGCGCCGCGCCATCGCTTGACCCGCTCGGCGGCAATCACGATAATGAGCGCCATTCACGGTGTCGTTTCCCCTCAACCATTGGAGGCGGGCAGATGCGTCGAAGAGTGGCGACGGGGCTGTGGCTGGTGCTGGTGGTTGCCCTGGCCTGCTTCGCCGGCGAGGCGAAGCTCCAGGACGGCGATCTCGTGGCGGTCACCGGCGACTCGATCACCGAGCAGAAGCAGTACTCGGTGTTCATCGAGGACTACCTGCTGATGTGCCAGCCGGCGGCGAAGTTGCGCGTGATGCAGTTCGGCTGGGGCGGCGAGACCGCCGGCGGCTTCAGGAACCGCATGGCCAACGACTGCCTGCCCTTCAAGCCCACGGTGGCCACGACCTGCTACGGGATGAACGACGGCGGCTACCGCCCCTTCGACGAGAACCAGCAAGGCAGGTCGTACCGCGAGAGCACGAGGGCCATCGTGCAGGAGTTCAAGAAGGCCGGCGTCCGCCTCATCGTCGTCGGCTCGCCCGGCGTCGTGGATGCCGACACCTTTCGCCACGATCCCGCCGCCGCCAGGATGTACAACGAGACCCTCGCGAGGCTCCGCGACATCGCCCGTGAGGTGGCCGAGAAGGAGGGTGTCGTCTTCGGCAACGTGTTCGACCCCATGATGGACGCGATGACGAAGGCCAAGGCGAAGTACGGCAAGGACTACCACGTGGCCGGCGGCGACGGCGTCCACCCGGGTGCTAATGGCCAGCTCCTGATGGCCTACGCCTTCCTGAAGGCCCTGGGCTGCGACGGCAACATCGGCACGATCACGGTGGACCTCGCCGCCGGCAAGGCCGAGGCCACCGAGGGCCACAAAGTGCTCGCGTGCAAGGACGGCGCGGTGGAACTCGAGAGCACCCGCTACCCCTTCTGCTTCTTTGGCGACCCCAAGGACCCCAACGCCACGAGCGGGATCATCGAGTTCGTGCCGTTCAACCAGGACCTCAACCGCCTCACGCTCGTGGTCAAGGGCGCCAGGGGCGACCGGGTGAAGGTCACCTGGGGCAAGGCATCGAAGGAGTTCGCCGCCGCCGACCTGGCGAAGGGCGTCAACCTGGCTGCCGAGCTGCTCGACAACCCCTTCTGCGACGCCTTCAAGAAGGTGGACGCAGCGGTCCGCGCCCAGCAGAACTTCGAGACGCCGATGATCAAGGACCTCATCAACAAGCTCCCCAGCATGCAGCGGCTCGTGCCCGAGGAGAAGGAAGCGTTCGAGCGCGTCCGCACCGCGCTGGCCAGGAGAAACCAGGAGCTCTTCGACGCCGCAGCCGCCGCCGTCGTGCCCGTGAAGCACGCGATCAAGATCGAATAGCCGCAAGCCGCAAGCCGCAAGCGGCAAGCTTGGAAAGGAGTGCCTATGCCCCCCCTTCGCTTCGAGAAGGTCTTCATCTCCGACGAGCGCTACGAGGCGGCCGGCGTGTTCGACGTGAATCGCGACGGCCACCTCGACATCGTCTCCGGCGCCTATTGGTACCCCGGGCCGAAGTTCGACCGCAAGTGCAAGATCGGCCCCGTCATGGCCGCGGGCGAGTACTTCGACGACTTCTCCACCCTGCCCCTCGACGTCAACGGCGACGGTTACCCCGACTTCGTCACCGGCGGCTGGTTCGGCCAATGCCTCGTCTGGAAGGAGAACCCCAAGGGCGACCCCACCAAGGAGTGGGCCGTCCACAAGATCGCCGACACCGGCAATGTCGAGACAACCCGCGCGTGGGACATTGACGGCTGCGGCATCCCCGAGATCGTGCCGAACACCCCAGGGGCGCCCCAGAAGGTCTTCAAGCTCATCACCGACGCCAGCGGCAAAGGCACCGGCGCCTTCCGCGAACACGTCATCTTCGCCCCCGAGAAGGGCGGCACCGGGCACGGCTTCGGCTGCGGCGACATCAACGGCGACGGCCGGCCCGACCTCGTGCTCACCAACGGCTGGCTCGAGCAGCCCCCCAAGCCCTACGAACAGCCCTGGACCTTCCACCCCGAGTTCAACCTCGGCGGCGCGAGCTGCCCCGTGCTTGTCGTGGACGTGAACGGCGACGGCCTCGCCGACCTCATCGTCGGCCAGGCCCACGGCTACGGCCTCGACTGGTTCGAGCAGCGCCTCGAGGGCGGCAAGCGCTCCTGGATCAAGCACCCCATTGACCCCTTCAACAGCCAGTACCATGATTTGATCTGGGCCGACATTGACGGCGACGGCAAGCCCGAGCTGATCACCGGCAAACGCTACCGCGCCCACTGCGGCCACGATGCCGGCGAGTACGACCCCTACGGCATCTACTACTTCAAGTGGACGGGCGAGGCCTTCGTCAAGCAGGTGGTTGACTACGGCCCGCTTCGCCAGACCAAGGGCTGCGGCATCGCCTTCGAGGTCGTGGACATTGACAAGAGCGGCGACGGGCTCCTCGACATCGTCGCCCCCGGCAAGGACGGCCTCTTCCTCTTCCGCAACCGCGGCTTTGCCCAGAACATGGGCGACTGACGCACCGCTTGGGCCGGGGGAACCTTCTTCGCACGAAGGTTCCCCCGGCAACCCCCTCCAAGAACGCTCACGTTTCTGCTATAATCCCAGCAGTCTTTCTTCCGCCTCCCTTCGCGTGTTTCGCGGGGAACTCTTCATGGGCTTTGAAGGCCGTTGTCGCGTCACGGGCATTGGCAGCCTCGCCGTCACGAGTGTCGAGGAGGCGCTGGACTTCGTCTTCGAGTCCGCGCCCGACCTGCCCTGGCTGCCGCAACTCCCCCGCCTCTCGCCCAACGAGGGGATGAACGAGCAGATGTACGAGGGCCTGCCCGGCCTCGACCGCCGCGACGGCAAGTGGCTGATCGTCCAGAACGACGCCTTCTTCGAGGGCGTCGCCCAGCTCTTCGAGCGCTACGATGCCCCCGACGACGATGCGGGTCACATGTCGCCCCGCGTCTGCGCGTCGCTCGCTGGGTTCCTCCAGCGGGTCAAGGCCAGCGGCGTCGCCGAGGCCAAGGCACAGGTCTCGGGGCCGGTCACCGTCGGCATGAGCCTCCTCGACGAGGAGGGCACGCCCATCCTCTACAACGACGTGCTCCGCGACGTGCTGGTGAAGCACCTCGCGCTCAAGGTCCGCTGGCTCGCCCGCCAGATCGAGGCCGCTGGGGCTAGGCCCGTCATCTTCGTGGACGAGCCGTTCCTCACCTCCTTCGGCACGCCGTTCTTCGGCTGGACGCGGCCCGAGCAGCCCCGCGAGGTGCTCGAACAGGTCTACGCCGCGGCGCCCGTCAAGGGCACGCATTGCTGCGCGAACACCGACTGGACGATCTTCCTCCAGAGCAGCGTGGACATCGTGTCGTTCGACGCCTTCGAGTATGCCACGGCTTTCCTCACGTATCGGGAGGCGCTGGTGGAATTCATTCGGCGTGGGGGCAACATCGCCTGGGGCATCGTCCCGACCGACCCCGAGGCCCTGGCCGCCACCAGCGCGGACGAATTGGTCGGCCGCCTCCGCGAGCAGATCGCCAAACTCGCCTCCTGGGGCCTCGAGCCGCAGAGGGTCCTCCGCCAGAGCCTTCTCACCCCCTCCTGCGGCCTCGGCAGCCGCCCGCCCGAGACCGCGAGGCCGGCGTTTGAGATGTTGAGGGCGATTTCGGATGCACTTCGCCACGAGGGCCCCTGGTCCTCGGACTGAATCGCCCCCTTCGGGGGCTCTAGGGTGGGGTGGCGCCTGTTTGCCCAGGGTTCCCTTCGGTCACCCTGGGCTACGGCCCGGACGCCCCTGGCGGGGCTGCGGCCGGGACATTGGAGGGTCTGGGTTAGCCCACAACGTGGGCGACCGGGCCGTGGGCTCTAGGGTGGGGGGCGCCTGTTTGCCCAGGGTTCCCTTCGGTCACCCTGGGCTACGGCCCGGACGCCCCTGGCGGGGCTGCGGCCGGGACATTGGAGGGTCTGGGTTAGCCCACAACGTGGGCGACCGGGCCGTGGGCTCTAGGGTGGGGGGCGCCTGTTTGCCCAGGGTTCCCTTCGGTCACCCTG
>ERZ795050.1080-NODE-1080-length-37321-cov-5.226399_pt1 | contig 37321 bp, 31 predicted proteins | sample MGYA00375134_ERZ795050 | MGnify/ENA primary metagenome ERZ795050 (study PRJEB30179, sample SAMN05720221) | activated sludge metagenome | isolation source: Anaerobic digester | place: Japan | collected 2015-05-26 ... | reverse complement strand
TATCTGGGTTTATCTTGAAGAAGTCTGGAAAATGATGAAGGAAGCAATTGAAAATGGTATTAGAAATGAAGGTGTTTTACCAGGTGCTTTAGGCTTACAAAGAAAAGCTTCTTCATATTTTGTAAAGGCAAATACTTTTACAGGGTTACTAAAAAAACAAACGCTAATTTTCTCATATGCATTAGCTGTTGCTGAAGAAAATGCATCGGGATCAACTATTGTAACTGCACCCACTTGCGGTTCTTCTGGAGTTTTACCTGCAGTTCTATATTTTTTAAAAAAAGAATTAAATTTTACAGATCAAAAAATTTTGAAGGCATTAGCAACAGCGGGGCTTGTTGGTAAACTTGTTCAAACCAATGCAAGCATCTCAGGGGCAGAGGTTGGTTGTCAGGGAGAGGTTGGTGCTGCATGTTCTATGGCAGCAGCGGCTGCAGCGCAGCTAATTGGAGCTACTCCAAATCAAATTGAATATGCTGCAGAAATTGGTTTAGAGCACCATCTTGGTTTAACATGTGATCCTTTGGGTGGTTATGTTCAGATTCCTTGTATTGAAAGAAATGCTTTTGCTGCTTCAAGGGCTTATGATGCTGCGGTTTATGCAATACTATCTGATGGAAACCATAAAATATCTTTTGATTCAATTGTAGATACGATGAAAAGAACGGGAAATGATCTACCTCATATATATAAAGAAACTTCTCTTGGTGGTATAGCAACCATAAATGAAGTATAATAAAGAAATTTAATTTTAAAACAAGAAAATTTGGCTTAAAATATTTTTTGACTTAAAATATTTTTAAAATTAAAAAATATTTTTTAAATTTAGATAAAAAAAATTGACTTTTTGAAATAATGTTTTATTTAATTTTTGTTTGGAATAAATAAGGGGTTTTATGAGTTGAAAAAGAACATAACTTTTATCAAAAAAGTCTTCTTTCAGCTTATTCTGAGCTTATGGACCTATCAATGGTTCCTTATTATTTTAAAGCTCAAGCTGATTAAGTATCACTATTCTTTCAGTATGTAAATCACATTATTTTTCTTAAATAATTTTTTCTTATATTATATAATAATTAAATAAATGAAATAAAAAGCCCTATGATCTTTTATTATATATGAAAAATAGGGCTAAATTAAGAAAGGAGGTTAAAATGCAAGCTCTTGGAAGACATATTTTAGTTGAAATGTATGAATGCAATCCATCATTATTAAATGATGTTCAACATATAGAAAAAAGTATGATAGAAGGTACAAGAAAAGCAAATGCTACAATAATTCAATCTTCTTTTCACAAATTTTCCCCTCATGGTGTTTCGGGTGTTATTGTCATCGCCGAATCTCATGTGGCAATCCATACCTGGCCAGAATATAATTATGCAGCTGTCGATATCTTTACATGTGGAGAAACCATTGATCCCTGGGTTATATTCGATTATTTAAAAGAAAAATTTCAATGTACATGGGCATCCCGACTCGAGCTTAAAAGAGGACAGATAGAATTACCTGTTGGTGTAGAATTAAAACATAAACCTGAAAATATTTAAATTAGTGGGGGAGTTTTGAAAAGATACTATCAATTTTCAGATATAAATAAATATGATGGAAATTTTTATGATATAATCGAAGAGCTTTATTATAAAGAGTCCAGATTTCAAAAGATATCTGTTTTAAAAAGTTACTCACATGGACTTATTCTTACTTTAGATGATATTGTTCAATTTACAGAAAAGGATGAATTTTTTTATCATGAGATGATGAGCCATCCTGTTATGTGCATTCATCCCGAACCAAAAGATATTTTAATTGTTGGTGGAGGAGACCTTGCAATATTATCACATATTTTAAAATATGAAAATATTAAATCTGCAACCTTATGTGAAATAGATGAAGAAGTAGTTGAGATGACTAAAAGGTTTTTCCCTGATTTTGCTAAAAGTTTAAAAGATAATAGGGCTAAGATCATTATTGATGATGGGTTCAAATTTTTAGCAAATCAAAAAAATAAATATGATATTGTGATAGTTGATTCAACAGATCCAGAAACAATTGCCAATGACTTATTTGTAACAGACTTTTATGAATCAGCATTTAATTCATTAAAAGATGATGGTATCTTTATTGCCCAGTCAGAATCTCCCCTTTTAAGCTGTTATAAGAGTATTAGAAAATCAATTTATAAAAACTTAAAATCTCTTTTTAATTTTGTAAATTTTATATATTATCCAATGCCATGTTATCCAACAGGTTATTTTAGTTCTGTTATTGCAAGTAAAAAGTATAATCCAGATGAAGTAACAAAGGATGATATTAATAAAAAGATAAAAGATTTTAAATTGAAATATTTTAATGAAGATATTTATTTTTCCTCACTTACCATTCCAAATTTTGAAAAGGAAATAACTAATATAAATGATTATAACTAAAGATAATTAAATTAGAAAGTTTAATAAAAATATTTGCTAAAAAATATTAGATAAAATCAAAATAATTAAAAGCTGGAAAATCATATTTAAAATCTGAAATTGTTTTATGAATTATTTCTTCAACTTCAAAAGAAAGCTGCTGGTATTGTTCAAATTCTTCTTCAAGATTTAATAATAAATTATTTAATTCTTCAGTTAGTACTGTTTTATATTTACGTAGTATTTTTAAGCAAAAAAGTGGTTCAATATTAGATAAAGCTGAGCAAAAATTTGTTGAAAAAATTATGTCATTATTTGAAAAAAGTGACAATATAATATTTATAAGTTGTTTTTTGTAATTTATTAAATATTCAATATCAAATATATTTATAAGTTTTGCAAGATCTTTGCATCTTAAAGATAATATTTTTAATATTTCTTTGGTATTTTCTACTGGTTTTGTTGCAATTGAATTAATATTTTCAAGGTAACTATTATAACAAGATGTAAAAGATATTAATAAAATATCCAGAGCAAAATCTGATTTTGTATTTTCTATAAAATTTGTTAATCTAAAAAAATCATAATCACTTAAATCAGATGTTTTTTGAGCTAAATCTTTGTATATTAAATTAGGAAGAATATCTTGCATTATCCCACCTTTTTTTTATCTTAAGGTATTTAATTATTTTAAGTAAATCGGTATCAGAATATCTTTTATATATTTCTTCATTAAATGCATTAAGAGCTTCATTCATTTTACCAAGTTGAAAATAAATTATTCCTTTCATCTTATTTACTGCAAATTTTGTATCATCAATTTTAGTATAAATATTGAAGGCTTCATCAAGTAAACCAAGGCAATGGTATAATCTTGCAAGAAGAAAAAGTTCTTCTTCTGTATTCGACTGATTTTTAAGAAAAGAGATTGCTTTGTCATATTGCTTTGTTTCAATGAGATTATAAAGAAAAAGAGATCTTTCTTTTGCATTATTTGTTTTTATTTTATTTTTTGTAAAATAACTATGAGCTTCAAGTATTTCTCCTTTTCTCAGAAGATAATAAATATATAGTTTTTTAAGTAAAATATTATTTTTATTTATTGTAAATAGAAAATTAAATAAATTTTCAGCTTCTTCATGAAGTCCTTTTTCAATAGCACATTGTAGGTAAAAGATTTCTTTTAAAAATGATAATCTATTTATACCATTGATTTCAACAAGAAGGCTAAATGCTTTGTCAAAATCATTATGTTTAATAAAATAATAAGTTTGCATGAGATTTGAATAATATTGATCGTCAATTTCAAAATATGAATTAACTTCTAAATCTTCTTTTATTCCATAAAGAATTGATAAAAGGTAAAACTCATCAAAAACTTCATTATTTATGAAATTTTCAATATATAAAATTGCCTTATTTTTCTCTTCAAAATATAGTGAATGATAGAATTTAAAAAAAAGCATGAGAGAGTCCATTTTTGAAATTGTTTTAGGGACTTTATTTTGATTTGTTATTATATCAGGGTGATTTTTAAAAATTTTCCAAAATTTTATTAATTCTTGATTTGATTTTAAAGAAGGAGTAATATCAATTAAAAAATAAAAGATTTCTTCTTTTTCAGTGCATATTTCTTTTAAAATTTTTTGAGACATAAGTTAGCCCTGATAATTATTTTTCTTGATCTTTTTTAAATTTTTCAGACCATGTTTGAATAGTTTTTTTTATTTTTTCTAACTCAACTCTTTTATTTTCAGCTATATACATTCTTGCGAGTGCTCTTAGAAAATCCAATGCTTTTTTTGCATCATCTTTATTATGACCCGAGATTTCATATCTTTCCCTGTATTCTTTTGCTGATTGAATAAGTCTTTGTTCGACAATTTCTCTTAACTTTCTTCTTTCATTAAAACCTTCTTCTCTTGGGTCATTTTTCGATCTTAATGCTATATAATCAAGTAAATTCTTGGCAACAACAGTAGCTCTTGCTCTAATATCAACGAATGTTGGTATCCATTTAGAATTCTCACCATAACCTTTTTCTATTCTATCAATTAAATAAAAAGCTCTTTGTATAAATTCTAGTCTTTGAGCATCTTTATATAAAGCAAATGTTTTTTGTTTTTTAACAACTTCAGAAAGTTCAAGATCTATTATGTTTGAAGTCAAGGATTCTATTCTGATAAATATTTCCATAATCTTTTTTCTTGCTTCATCAAGACTATTTTCATGTTTTAAACCAATTATTTTCATATGAGTATCATGAATTTTCAAATAAAGTTCAATGATATCTAAGAGTTTTTCGCATATTGTAAATTGAATATAAGGAATCTCAAATTCTTCTTTTTCGGGAATTGATGCTTCAATCTTTTTGATTTCTTCTAGTATTTGATTTATCTGGCCTTGAATGATAGCCGATTCATTTGCAAATTTATCTCTTTGTTCTTTTGTAATTGGCATTAGATTCCCCTTATCTAAAAATAAAAAAATCATATCATATTTCGATTATCGGAAATATATATAAGATATTATATTTATCTAACAACTTTTATATTTATTATTTTTTCTTGCAAATAATAAAATTGAATTTATAACATTAAAAAAAGGATTAATCGTGAAAAAATCAAAATTTAAAATTATTACCGGTATTTCATACTTTATTTTGATTCTTTTTGTTTTTAATTTCCTTTCTATTAATTCTTATTCGCAAATAAAGACTTTTACAACATTAAATTTAAATGAAAATGAAAAAGTTGTTGATATTTATACTGATTCTCTTCAGACAAATTATGCAGTTGTTATTTCAATTGTAACTGAAGGGATGGTATCTTCCGTAACTGAGTATTATATTCTTACAATGCAAGGCAAGTTGGGTCCTTTTGAATTTGTTAAAGAAGTAGCTTTTTTTGATAAAGGGAAACAATTACTTATTTCAGTAAAAAAGAATGGTTCTTATTATATTTATAAAAATAATATTGAAACTGGTCCTTATGAAAATGTTGGTAGATTTAATGTAATATATTCTACAACAAATTATGCATACTGGGTAAAGGAAGCAGATAAATATTATGTTGTTTATATGGATAAAAAATTAGGACCATATGGAGAGATTTCTTCATTTGCAGTTAGTCAGAAAACAAATAAAATTGCATGGAGAGTAAAAACTGATAAATTTGATCTTTTTGTAAATGGTACTTCGGTTATTAAATCTGAATTAGTTGTTATATGTGGTTTTTATTCTGATAAAGAAATATTATCTTATATTTATGGTTCTTCTGGTTCATATTATATGGTTGTTGGTTCTACTTCTTATGGTCCATATGAAAATATTGGACTTGATCTTGCAGTAAAAGATGAAAATCTTGCTATTTTCTTTGCAAAAATTAGTGGCAGCTGGTATTTAATTGCAGGGAAAGAAAAAGCTGGTCCTTTTGATTCTACTGGATTTGTTGCTTTATCTCCTGATGGAAAGAAGATTGCATATGCAGCGTATAAAGAGTCTACAGGATGGGGGATATACCTGGGTGCAAAACTTATTAAATATGTTGATAAACCATATTTTTCATATCTGGATTTTATCAAAGTCGACTCTACAAATTATGATATAATATACCTTGTAGGAGATTATTTAGATGAGACTTACAATTGGGGAGTTTACATTGGTAATAATGATGATCCATTGTTTGAATATCAATCAGACTCTGATTCTCCTTATATCGGAAGTTTAAATATAAATTATTATGGAGTTGATTTTAAGATCAATTCCGAAGGTTCTTTAGGATTTTTAATTTATCAGGATGGTAGTTATAATATTGGAATTTATTCAATGTCAAATAATACATTTGGTATATTTGGACCTGGTGATGATTATGACACAACATATATTCTGGATATTGCAAATAATATAATATTCTTTGTTTCCAATGGTGATTTTTTCGTAGGTGTACCATCTGATACTGGAGTATCTATAAATCCAGGTTATTTGACATGTGGCAGGATAGTATATGATTTTAATGGTAAGGCGATTGGTGTGGTATATTTTGATTCAAAAAATAATGCAATCTGTTTTACTTCTTTAGAAAATGTTGTCGATGCTATTAGTTCTATATTTATTTAGTTTATTTATCTGGTAAATTTTTCTATAGTTTAGAAGTTGAAAATATATAAAAAAACAAAAATTTTTATATATTGAAAATAATATAAAAAAGATTAAAAATTTTATAATTCCAAATTACTAGAAATCTATATTATTAGAAAAAGAATAAAATAAATTTATAAAATAGGCAATATAAGATATTAATTTCAAAAATGAAATTTAAATATGAGGTGGAAACAAGATTTAGTTTTGACTGTAAAGAAAAGATATTTGATCTATTTCCACCTTTTAAGAACTTATATTTTTCTAAAATTAAATGGAATACTTATATCTTAAATGAAAAGCTTTTTTTATCTGATAGACAGTTAAGATTTTCAAATGTTATCTTAAATAATAAAAACTATATTTATCTTGGTTATAAAGATAAAGATATAGGACATTTTTGTAATATTAGATCTGAAATAGATGAACAGATAACTGATTTTGATATTTTTTGTAAAGAAAGTATAATTTTAAACCAGATATTAAAAAAGAAAAATAAAAAAAACAACAAAAAGATTAATTTTAATTTAAATTCGATAGATAAAATTGATTCAAATTTTTTAGATAGAATTTCATTAATTTATGATATTGAAAAATTTCTTTATTTTGAGGGGGAAAGTGAAGTAGGTTCGATAGAATTAAATAAAATTTTGGATAAAGAAAAAATATTTCAAGTATTAATGGATAATAAATTAACTGATAATAATCTTTTTGATAATAATATTGTTGATAGTAAAAAAATTAAAAAAAGAATAGATGAAAGTTATAGATTAATAAATTTAAATACTGATGAATTAAAATTAAACTTAAAAATAATGTATTGTTCATATATATATTACCCACTTCTTTTAGAAATTGAATTAATTTCAAAAGAAAAAAAATTAGCTTTTCTTTATGAAAAAATTATAAAAAATATTGTAGAATATTACGATTTAAGCAATTTTATGATCAAAAAAGAACCACCTGTTCTTTTATTTGAGAAAAATAAAAAAATATATTTTTAATCATATATTTTTTTCATCATATATCTTTGATAAATAATCTATAAAAGAATCAATATCACTTTCTTTTGTATCAAAACTTGTCATAAGTCTAATTATATTTTCCTGCTCATCCCAGATATAGAAAAAATACTTTTCTAAAAGTTTTTCTATATATTTACGATCTATTTTAATAAAAATACCATTTGCTTCAACAGGATAAGCAAACTTTATATTTTTAAATTTATTCAGTTTTTTAGCAAAAATTTGAGCCATTTTATTTGCATTTTTGGCATTTTTTTCCCAAAGATTATCTTCAAAATATTCTAAAAACTGGGCTGATAGATATCTCATTTTAGAAGCGAGCTGAAGACCTGTTTTCTGAAGGAACTGAAACCCTTCTGCAATATTTTCATTTGCAAAGATAAGGATTTCACCACACATAAGACCATTTTTGGTTCCTCCTATTGTCCAGATATCTAAACCAACATCTAAAGTTATCTCTTTTAAATCAGAATTAAGAGAAACTGCTGCATTTGCGATTCTTGCACCATCACAATATAAAATCAAATCATTTTCATGGCAAAAGTCAGCTAAATTTTTTAGTTCTTTCTTATTATAAACAGTTCCAACTTCAGTTGAATTAGAAATCGCAACAACTTTTGGTTGACTGTGATGAATATCATTTTTTACAGATAAAAAAGGTTTAATATCATTAATAGTAAGTTTACCATCTTTTGTTTTTACTGGCAAAATCTTGCAACCAACTATATTTTCTGGTGCAGAAGTCTCATCGACATTTATATGAGCAGTCTCAGCGCAAATAACAGATTGATATGGTTTTAATACCTGTTTTAATGCAAGAGTATTTGCTCCAGTTCCGTTAAATGTCAAAAATGGCACGATTGAATCATTAAATCTTTCTTTTAATAAAGTAATCAGTTTTTTAGTGTAAGGATCATCTCCATAGCCAATACAATGGTTTTCATTTGCATCAATTATTGCCTTTAGAACTTGTGGATCGATCCCAGAATTATTGTCACTTGCAAAAGATCTAAAATCATTTTTGATATTTTTCATCTTTCTATTCGCCTTTATTTTTTAATCTTTATTGAATTTTATTTAATTTAATTTGAATTAATTTTATTTTATTTAATAGATGTTCCATATTTATTCATAAATTTATTTGTTTTCTCTATAACAGTAAATATAATTAAGATATGCCTTCCTTTATTTACAATAAATTAGTTTTATGAAAATAAATATTTATGAAAATTAAATTTCACAATATTAAAAAAGAGTTTCATTAATCTAATTATAAAATCTACTGACAAAATTCAATAAAAAGGTGTACAATATTTTTTCATCATATTTTTTTATTATCTTTAACGATTTTTCAACATATTTTTCTAAATCTTTTTTAGTTTCTTCAAGTCCAAAAATTGTTGCAAATGATAATTCATCCTTCTTGTTTTCAATATCTTCAATATCATCAATAAGCTGAAAAGCAAGTCCAAAATTTACGCCTGCTTTGTATAATTCATTATATTGTGCCGCATTTGCATTTATTAAAGCTCCGCTACCTAAAGAAATACCGAAAAAAGAAGCGGTTTTTTTCTCATAAATTTTCAAAAGTTTATCTTTTATATATTTATTTTTAACTTTTTCTACCTGTAAATTTATATCTTCTATCTGACCATCTATAAGAGATATGACGGAAAATTCTGAAAATTTTGCTATTAGATTCAAAATTCCTTTATAATATTTTTTAGATAAATTTATTTCATCAATTTTGCTAAATAATAAAAATGGCAAAATTGCAAGCGCATCCCCAATCAAAATTGCATTTGCTTCACCTGCAACTTTATGTAGTGATTTTTGACCTCTTCTAATATCATCATTATCTAAAGAAGGTAAATCATCATGTATTAAACTAAAAGATTGAAAAAGTTCTATGGCTATTGCTAAATTCTCTTTTATTGGAGAGGGAATTTCAAAAATTTCGCAACTTCGATATGCGAGAAAACTTCTTAATAACTTACCTTTAGAGTCGGGTGTATAGAAAAGATAAGATTTTAATGTGTTAGATATATCTTGATTGAGTATCTGATTTTTAAATAACTTATAATATTTCTCATATATTGCTAAAAAATTATTATAATACTTTGTAAAGTCATTATTAGTATTCATAATATTTGATTTTGACAAACCTCATAAAATGCTAGTAAATAAAAAAAATAAAAATAAAAAAAGAAAGAATAAAAAAAATAAAAATCTAAAAAAAGAATAAAAAAACAAAAAAAGATAATAAATAATAATAAATAATAATAAATAATAAAGAATAAAGAAATAAACAAAAAGTAAATCAATAAAAAAATAAATTAATGAAAAACTAATAATTTATAACTGTTTCAAACTTTCCGTCAAAATCTTTATCCTGTTCTATTTTATAAATATAGTTATCCTGGATATATATAATGATATCTACTTTACCATCAAAGTTGGAATCTATTTCCTGCCTTACCAATTTACCATTTTCAAAATAATAAAAATCATCATATTTTCCATCAAAGTTAGTATCAAACTGCTGAAATTGTGGAATGCTTCCATCATTTGTTATAATATATCTATATTCAGCATCAGGGGTGCCATCATAATTTAAATCCATCATAACTCTTTGTTCAAATCCATTGTATAGCCAAATCCATCTATCAATTTTACCGTCTCCATTTGTATCATATTCTTTATAAGTGGTTTGGGCATATAAGTTATTGGTAAAAAGCAAAACTAATCCAAAAAAAAGTAAAAAAATAATAAGAATTCGAGATTTATTAATAATAAATTCTTTTGCATATTCTTTATCAGACGAAAAAATCTTGATAATCATCTTTTACCTGCCAGAAAATTTATATTAAAAGTTATCGGTTATAATAGAAAAAATAAAATAATCTTTAATTATTCCTATTTTATTAGAAAAAAATATTAATTATTATCAAGTTTTTCTGTCTTTTCTTTTAATTTAGAAAGCTTATATTTCTTAATCATCTGGTCAACAGCATCATTTACAGCTTCAGCCCTATTACTATAATAGCCATTTTGTATCATTTCATCAATCTCTTTTAAAAGAATTTCAGAAACTTCTATAAGCTCTTTTCCCATGCAATACCTCTTCTTATTTCTTACCGAAAATTAATATATTTTATTTTATTCTTAATGTCAAATCGAAAATTATGATAATATATAGCTCATATTTAAAAATTAACCCAAAATTAATAAAATGAAACTTCATATCGAAAATTTATGATAATTGACAAATTACTATTTTACTGATACTTTAGTTAGGAAATAAGATAGCTAATCTGATTATTATCAATATAGGTTATAAAAACAATTCTTTATATAACATTCTGTAGAATGATATTAATTTTATAATTTTAGTTTTGTTTTATAAATTTACAGATAATAACTTAATATGATAGAATTAAGATTAAAGGAAAATATATTGTGAGCAGGAAAAAAAATAAATATATTAATTTGACATTTAAAAAAAGAGGAGAGATATCTATAAAAATATCGGATGATATTGATATTGAGGAGTTTGAATATTCCGTTATCTCTCTTATTGCAATAATAAGAAACAAACTTGAAAATAGCGCAAGTCAATTAGATGATTTATCTCCTTTTTTAAATATTTTAATAAGACTTTTAGATGAGTTTGAATTCCCAAAGAAAAAAAGTATTGATATCTATGATAAAACCGAACTTACTGAACAGCAAAAAAATATGGCAGAATCATTTAAGCAACAGTTTACATTAAAATATAGTGATTTTTTTAAGTAATTTTCAAACACATTATTTAATTTAGAATTCGCTATTTTATAAAATTTTATTGAATTTACTTTTATTTAATAAAATGTCCTTTAATAATAATAAAAAAGAAGCTATTTTTATAATCCCATCTTTTTCAGATTTTTATATAAGTAGAGATCGTTTATATCCAAATAATGCTGTAGCGGTCTGTAAGATTCTTGAAAACCTGAACATCAGTACTAAAATTGTAGATTTTAGATTTGGTTTTCATAAAAAAAGTGATATCCCCAAAAGTATTTCATATTTAAAAGATTTTTATAAAAAGGATTATTCTAATTTTTCTTTATTTAATAAGTATAATTATTTTGGTCTTGTAGACTCTTCATTTCATATTGAATTTTTTGAAGAATATAAGAAAAAATTCGAAGATCCAGATATAATTCTTATCAGTTCAAATTTCACTGCATATAGAGGTGATGCGATTAATGTAATTGAATCTGCTATAAAATATTATCAAAATCGATCTTTTATAATTATTGGCGGTAACGATGTCATTATTAATTCTGCCTGGTATAAATCAAGGATCCAAGATATTGGAAATAAACTTAAATTAAAATTAGATAATATAATTTTGTATAATGATTTTGATCTTGATAGATTTGAAAATATAATAAAAAATTTATATGAGAAAGATGAAGTAAATAAAAAAAATTGTGGTTCATTTCAGAAAAGAGAAATTAGGATTAATGAAAAGATCATAGAATATTATTTTTTAGAAAAGGTATTTTTTTATAATGTTAAAGAAAGTAAGATAAAAGAAATAAATCCAAAGAATTTATATAAAGTCGGTTCAATTCTTTTTTCATATGGTTGTCCATTTAGATGCTCTTATTGTTTTTATTCAATAGAAAAATTTAAAAGATTTTATTATAGAAAAATAGAAGATATATATAAGGATCTTTTGGCATTATATACTGAAGGTTTTGATAAAATCCATATTGAAGATGATAGTTTTACTGCAAATAAAGCTGAGGCAATAAAAATATTAAATGAAATAATAACATTTAAAAATAATTTTTATAAATTTGCCTTTGATTTTCCAAATGGTTTAAATTATCATAAAATTGATAATGAACTTTTAGAATATTTTGAAAAAGCAAATATTTTAAGTATCTCTATTGCACTTGGAAGTTTAGATGAAAAAATATTGACCAAAGAAAATAGACCATCAAAAAATATCGAATTTTCAAATTTTATTAATTTAGTAAAGAATTTTAATATAGATGTTCAAACATATATAATTGCGGGATTTGTCGGGCAAAGTTTTGAAGAAATATTGAATTCTTTATTTTTTTTATTTGAAAATAACTTGAAAATTGGATTTTCTCCATATTATCCTGTAATAAATTCAAAAGACTATCTTAAATATGATTTTGAAAAACAACTATATGAAAAAGGTTTTGATGAAAAATATTTTGCTGCAAGTTCCCTTTTTGGGTTTATAGAATCAATTAATGTTACTGAAAAGGCGACATTATTTAAAATTTATAGGATTTTATCTTTTTTATCTAATGAAAAAAAGATTAATAAAGATTGGATAAGTAAAATATATAATGATTATTTATATTTTATAACTAAAAGTAAATTATGTACATCGGGTAAACTAATAGATATAGATACTCAATTTAACATTAATAATATTAAAAATAATAAATCTTTTGAAATTTTTGTCTTTAATGATGCATTATCAAGTCTTGAAGCATTTATATTTATTTTATTTTTAAAAACTTTAAACATATATATTGTTAATGAGAAAAAGAAAAAAGAAGATTTTGTTTTATTAAAATTTGAAAAATTTCCTTCATCTGGAAAAATAGAGATATTTTATAAAATGATTGAAAAAATTTTTAATAAAAATTAAAATATATGTATTAAATATAATAATTTGTTAAAGAATAAATAAGTTTCAATATTCGAAAAACCATATAATTAATAGTATTTTAAAATCAAAATTTAATTTAAACCAATAATATACACAAAAATTTTGGGTATATATTTAATATCTGTTTTATTTTAAGAGAAATTATAAAAAAAAAATTTATAACAAATATAGGATAATAATATTTTAAAGTAAAAGAGCTTAATAGCTTGAAAATTAAAGTAAAGATAGATGTTTTTAAATTTATAAAATATTATTTTTTAGAAAAAAAATGTAAAAATTTGAAAAAAATATTTAAAATACTCTTGACAAATAGATTTTATAACTTATCAAGTAATTATGGAGCATAAAAAAGCTACAAAAAAAAGGAAGGAGAGATTATGAACAAGGCAGAACTTATTGATGCTATTGCAAAAGATACCAAACTAAAAAAGAAAGACATTGAAATGTTTCTTGGTTCATTTATGAAAACTGTTAAAGAAACAGTTAAAAAAGGTCAGAATGTTCAGTTGATCGGTTTTGGTACATTCTCAAGAGCTGAAAGAGCAGCTAGAGCTGGTAGAAATCCAAGAACTGGTGCTGCTATCAAAATCCCTGCTACAAAATACCCAAAATTCACACCTGGTTCAGATTTCAAAGCTATGGTTAAAGGCAAGTAATTTTTTACTATTTTTTGAATTTTATTGAAGCTGCTTCTACTAATGAAGCAGCTTCTTTTATTCTAGATATCTTTGAACTCCAACAACCACTCCAAGACATCTGAAACTTTCAGGAGATACAATAATATCAGAATAAAGATTATTTTCAGGATGAAGTATAATAACATGTTTGTTATAATCATAAAAAATTCTTTTTAAAGTCACATCACCATCTATTAATGCAACAACAATATCACCATCTTTTGCTATTTCAGTTTTTTTTACTATGACATAATCTTGATCGAAAATTCCAGCTTCTTTCATTGAATCTCCTCTTACCACAAGAGCGTAGTATTCACCATTTGAAAATCTTCTTTTATCTATGACTATTTCACCTTTTATATCTTCTATAGCCTCAATAGGTTTTCCTGCTGCAGTAGTGCCATATATAGGGATTTTTCTCTGGTTTATCTCTAAAATAGCTTTTTCTGTAAGTAGAAGACTTCTTGCAACTCTTTTTTCTTTTAAGATATAACCTTTATTTTCAAGCCTATCTAAAAATTCATGTGCTGTTTTTAAGTTTATTGAAAATGTTTGAGCAATTTCGGTAATTGATGGAGGATATTGGTTAATTTCTATATATTTAGCAATAAAATCAAGAATTTGTTTCTGTCTTTTTGTAATCTCTTGCATAATCTCCTCCATTTAATCTTTCCATAAAACCTGGTAAAAATGGCTCTAATTTGTTAATGATAAATGAAATAGAAGTATTTTTTTCAATTTCAATATCCAGCTTAAAAAAATTGTAATATTTAAGCAAGTTATAGTAATTCTCGTAGGAATTTGGAAAGAGGACCGTTTCTAAAAAGCCCTTTCCATCGAAGAAGGTGGCAAACCCCATAAGTTTTCCATCTTTTGTAACAGCACTTCGATAGATTATAAGCCAACCTATAACTTTGTAATTCTTTTCATCAAGCTTCCAATTCTTTTTATTAAGATTATAGAAATTTTCAGAGTCTTTATATTCATTGAATTCAGCAATTTCAAAATCATTTAGCATTTTTTTTTCAATCATCTTTTGCAAAATGTCAAAAGGGGTGGCATCTGTAAATATTCCAAGATACTTATATCTATAATAGTATAGATTGAAGATATTTTCTGTAAAGTATATTTTTAAATTTTCAAATTCTTTTTCTTTTAAGATTAAATTGTCTATCTTTCTTTCTTTTTCTAAAAATAAGCTTTCACATACTATTTTTGCAAAATGACGGGATTCATAAAATTCTGAAAAATAGCCAATTTGAATTAATTTTAATATTTTCTGTTTTTCAAATTTTGAAAGAAAGATAAATTTTGCAATTATACATTCTTTTTCTTTTTTGAAGTAATCAGAAAAAGCAATTAGTACTTCTTTTTCATTTTCATTCAAGAAAAAGAAGTTTATTAGACCAATTACTATTTTTTTCCCATCGTAATAACTGTGTTTTCTTGCACTTTTAAGTTTACAGATATCTATAGGTATTTTTTCGATTATTGCTAAGATATTATATGCAATAGAAGGATAATATCCTCCAAAGTTATTTAAAATTGCTGCATAAAAGATTTGTGGAAAATGAGCTTTTATATAAGCAAGTTTAACAGATAATACTGCATAAGATGCTGAATGAGCTTTACAAAAAGCATAACCTGCAAATGATTCAATCTGATTCCATACTTTTTCTAAACTTGTTATAGAGTAATTTTGAGAAAGACCACCATTTATAAACTTTTCTTTTAATCTTCTTATCTCTGCTTTACTCCTACTTTTTCCGCTCATTGCTTTTCTAAGTAAATCTGCTTCTGAAAGAGATAGTCTTCCAATTTGGCTTGCTACCTTTAAAACATCTTCCTGGTAAATCATAATACCATATGTTTCGTCTAATACATTCTTTAACTCAGGTATTTCATATTCTGTTTTTTTAAATTTTCTTTTTCTTAAGATATATTCATCTTTCATTCCTGAATCTGAAACTCCTGGTCTTATAACTGAAGATGCAGCAACAAGTTCTAAAAAGTTTTTTACATCAAGATCCTGCAAAAGATTAATCATTGCAGCAGATTCTATATAAAAACAACCGCGACAATCTCCTTTTCTTATCATTTCCCAGGTTTTGGAGTCATTATTTGCCATTTCAAAATTAAGTTTAAAATCTTTATTATATAGGCTTCTGATATTCTCAATAGAATCCTGAAGGACCTGCAATGCTCTTTGTGATAATATATCTATTTTAATTAGCCCTGCATCTTCAATATAGTTTAAATCAAAATGGGAGATAGGAACTCCTTTTTTAGCATATAAAAAAGGAGTTGAGCTAAAAATATCGGGTGATGAAAGGACTATACCTCCTGGATGAACCCCTTTTGCATATGGCTGTCCAAATAACTTAATAGACATTTCGATTATCTTTTGTTCAATTCCAATATTGGAAAGTAAATCATTTATCTTGTTAATATTACCTGTAGAAAAAAATGAAGGAATTAATTTGGAATATTTTGTAATTGACCTTGAATCAATACCATAAAATTTTGCGCTATTTCTGAATGCTCCTCTTAGGTTCATTTTTAAAGTTGTAGAGACCATACAGCAATTTGATGGATATTTTTTAAAAAGATAGATAAAGAGCTTATCTCTTTCTTTCCAAGAAAAATCTATATCAATATCGGGGTATGTTTTTCTTTCTGGATTCAAAAATCTTTCAAAATAAAGGTTAAGAGAAATAGGATCTACTTCGGTTATTTCAAGAAGATAAGACACAAGAGAAGATGCAGCCGAACCTCTACCAACATATTCGATTTTATTTTCTTTCGCATATTTTAATAGATCAAATACAAATAAAAAATAGGAAGAGAATTCTTTTTGAGCTATTATGGAAAGCTCATAATTTAATCGTGTTATATAAGTTTGATTATCTTGAAGATTTTTATCTTTCAATTTCGAAAAGCAAATTTCCTTTAATTTTATATCTGCATCTTTATAAAAAGATGGGAAAATCGGTTTTTTAGGTTTTATTTCAGAAAAAAGAGAATAAAAGTTTTTGGCATTTTCAATTGATTTAATTAATTTTGATTTTGCTTTATTCGAAAGAATATTATAAGGATTTACGCTGCTTTTTAAAAAACTTAAATCTTCACTTAAATTATAGAATTTACAAATAGATGAGAAACTTTCAAAAAATGGTTTTCTTTTATTGAAAATCTGATTTTTTCTTTTTACAATTCGATTAAGTTTTAATGTATATAAAAGATCAATAAAATCATCATCTGTTTGAGATTCAAAAAAGATCTTTGTAAGAAATATTGGATTTGGAAAATCTAATTTTTCAAAAAATTTAATTGTTGAAGAAGATAGAAAAGGTTTTTTAGTGAAAATATCTTCAATTAATCCAAAATATAAATTATCCTTAGGAATCGAAAGATATTTTAATATATTATAGACATTTGTGGTTAAAGAAATAAAAATAATATTATCAAGTTCATTTTTATTTGATAATTTTGATATTGTATCATATACTTCATTAAAACTCTTTTTATTTGTAGATGAACTTATTATTGAATTGAATGAATGATAACCTTCGATTGATCTTAAAAACATTAAAAAGCCACCGTTGGTATATATGTTGTTTCCGATATCAATATTGCCTGATTTATTAATTGTATTATATTCATTTGTTAGTTTTATGTTCTGTTTTAGTCTTGGAGCAATATGAACCCCAACTATTGGGAAGATATTTAATTGTTTTGATAGATTAATAAACTCCCACATTCCATAGATATTGTTTTTATCTGTAATTGTAGCATATTTTTGCCCAATTTTTGAAAAATTTTCCAATAAATTTGAAATACTTAAGTTGCTTTCGAAAAATGAATAATTTGAGTGAACAAAAAGTTGCATGATCTATCCCGCAAGGTGTATTTTTTCATCCCCAAATTTATGGATAAGGTTATTAAAAAGTTCTAATAACCTTTTATCTTCAGAATCAAAATTATCATCAAAAAGCTGTTGATAGGATGTTTGATCGAATTTAAGTACTATTGAATTTATAGCAGATTTTTGTTTTAATTTAAATACAATATCTTCGGAGATTGAGTTAAAGAAAGAAAGTATATCTATATTCTCAAAGAATAACTCAAAATGTTCTATAGATTGATTGGTATACTCTATGGCAACAGAAATCTGTTTGACCTTTGATTTAAGCCAGAAAGTCTTTAAGAAATAAGATTCAAGGTAAAGCCTTTTTTTTATTTGAGACTGAATTTCTATTTTATTATTGGTAGGTAAAGAAAAGCTTATGACTATTTCATGTAAAGAATTTGAGTCTTTAGAGAAAAGTTTTTTAAAAAGATGGGATAGAAAAATATCTAAAGGTTCATGTTTTTTAATAGATTGAAAAGGAAGTAAAAGTGGTTTTAGTCTATTTGCAAGTTTAATTTGAGAAGAAAGCGGCGCTGAGGCAATAAGAAGGTTCAAAAGTTTCTCCTGAAAGGTGGGGGGAAATCTTATTAGATCAGAAAAATATAAGATGCCGCTTTCTTCAAAAAAATTAAGGGGGGATAGGATATTTGAAAATTTAATAAGATCTAGAAATTGTCGGCTATTATAAAAAATAAAGGATAGGTTTTTACTAAAATTTAATTCAATTGCTGGTGGAATATAAAGTGAAAAAGAAAAAGAATCTGAAGTAAAAAAGGAAAACAAGATCCTTTTATCTATTTTTGTAAGGGATCTGAAAAGTGATTCAAGGAAAATAAAGATAGGTTTATAAAGAAGTTGGCAACCTGAAAAATCTGCTATCAAACAAAGCGAATCATAAAGATATTGGTTTATTGTGTAAGAAGGTATATCATAAAGTGCAAAGGCATAAGATTTTAGTTTGTCTAATAATAGATTTTTTAAAAAATCCTTTTCTTCTATAAACTCACTACATGGTAAAAGGAAAAAATTATTAGTTAATTTTTTTACGAAATTTATTGGCATTCCAGGTTTTATTCCAAAAAAGGAGATAGATTTTGAACATGAGTATACATAAAGATTGTTAGTATCATTATTGTTAGATGATTCATAAAATAATATTATATCTTTTCTATTATGTTTTTTTTCTGCTAAAGATAAAGTAAAATAAGGTATATAAATATTAGTAAAAAGTGGGAATATTTTGCCTTTCATATAAAAAGATTTCCTGAAAAGAATATAACCCAAAAAATTATGGGTGTCAATAGAAAAAGTAATAAAAGTTGCAAAAATTTAATGTTGGTATATATGGTCGTTAATGATTATACTATTTGGGTATTTAGAACTTCATATTGAAGAAGCAAAATCATTAAAAGATAAGAGAAGTGTTGTTCGTTCTGTAATTGATTCTTTAAGAAATAAATTTAATGTATCGGTTTCTGAGTGTCTAGTCGATGATTTTCATTTTGCTAAAATCGGTATTTCTGCTATAACAGATAAAAGAGCATCTTCAAATGCAATGAAAGAAAAAATTATCAATTATGTTGAATCTTATTATCCTGGAAGAATTTGTGATTACTTTTTTCAGATGGAAGATATAGAAATTATTTAATTGGAAATATAGTAATTTTTAAATAAATAAAATAGATAAAGAAAATTAATAAATTGGTAGAGGCATATGAAGGTTCCTATTAAAATTGGAAATTATTTAGTTAAAAAATTTATATTTCCCTTTATTATTGTTTCTTTATTAGTTGTTTTTTTATACATAATTCAGGAATTTGTTTTTAATATAAACAAATATATGAAGATGGATCTAAATTCTCTTGTTCACTATTTTCTATACTGGACACCATATATTTATATGCAGATGTTTGGTGTTGCAATGCTTTTTAGCACTATTTATGTAATTTCTTCTTTAAATAGTTCTTCTGAGCTTCTGGCAATTCACACAAATGGAATCTCAACATTTTCTATGTCAGTAATGTTGATTATATTCATCTTTTTTATCAGTGTCATCTTGATTGTTACCCAAGATTCTTTTGTTATAGATAACTTTAAGAAAAAGACTGAAATAGAAAGAAAATTTTTCCCCAAAGAGATAGTAAAAGATAATGTTAATATTACATTAAGAGGGAGTAGAGGAAATATATATTATGTAAATAAATATTTAGATAAGACAAAAGAGTTAATTGATGTAAGAATTATACAATATGATAATCACATCGGAATTAAGACTGAAATAATAGGAAAGTCTGCAAAATATATTAATAAAGGCCGTTGGCTTTTTTATGATGTTTATGAATATCAATATGATTTAAACAATCAAGAAACACTTAAACAGCATTATGTTGAAAAAGAATATAATCTTTTTGATGAACCAGAATTATTTCAAAGATCTGTCTATAATATGGAACTTTTGCATATAAAAGAAGGTTGGCAGACAGTCCAATTAATGAAAAAATATAATTTATATAATTATATTGATGAATTCAACTTTTGGGCAAAATTTGTCTTTCCTATTTCTGGTTTTCTTATATCACTTTTTGGAATAGCGGCAGGAACTTTTTTCAGAAAGAATACTTTAATAATAGGATTAATAAGTTGTATTATAATATATGGATCTTATTATTTTATAATTAATATATTATATGTTTTAGGGAAAAGAGGCATAGGTAATGCTTTTATTTCAGCTCTTATTGGTCCAATAATATTTTTAATACTTGGAATTTATTCTTTAGTTAAAGTAGATAAAATTTATTAATAGAAATAATTAAAAATAAATGAAATTAAGAATAAAAATCGAATATCAATATGGAAATTAAGAGTTCAGAATTAAAATTTACTGTTTTTACAAAAGATAATTTAGTTGAGATAGATTTACCTACAATTTGTGTAGTTGGAAGATCAAATGCCGGTAAATCTTCCTTTTTAAATACAATAGTCGGAAAAAAAAAGTTTGCATATGTTTCTTCAACTCCTGGAAAAACAAGAAGTTTAAATTTTTATCTTATAAATAATCAATTTTTTCTTGTAGATTTCCCAGGCTATGGCTATGGTGCTGTGAGCGATCTTACAAGGAAAGGCTGGAATAATTTAATAGATTCTTTTTTTAAAATTGATAATATAAAAAAATATATCTTTTTCTTAATTGATTGTAGAAGAAAGCTAGATGAAATAGATTTAGAGTTTATTGAATATTTAAGATTTAATAAATTACCAATATTATTTATTTTGACTAAAATAGATAAAATTGCAAAGGCTAAAATCAGTGGTATTAAATCGTATTTTATAGAAAGATTAAATTGTGATAAAAGTTTGGTTATACCATATTCTTCTTTGACAAAATATGGAAAAGATTTAGTAATTAATTATATTGAAAGTGTCGTATTGGCAAATTAATCAAATTTAATAAAAAAATATAAAAAAAACAATAAAATTATGAAAAAATAATCCAAGATATAGGAAAAAAATATGAAAATTAAGCTATTAAGAGATATTAATAAAATAAAATTAAAAAAGATTTTTCTTTTGACTTTTATTTTAATACTAATAAGTCTTTTACTTTCCTGTCAGAATATAGAAGGTATTGAAATAAAAAGGATTAATCTTTTTTCGACAAAATATCTTCCAAATGAAAGTATAGGTGAGAAGGAAGTTTATCCTAAAGATTATACTTCTTTTATTTTCTATAGAAAATATTATATATATTTTTTTGATAATTCTACAAAGACTTTGTACAAATATTCTAGAAATGGAAGTTCTGTTTTAATAATTCAAAATAGTTCAATGACTTATAGTGGCTTTGGAGTTGACAAAGAAAAGATGATGGCAAGTCTTGATGAGAGTCAGAGGACCGTTAAGATCAATAGATCTTTTCCTTTGCCAGAAGTTACTGGCTTATCTGTGGATTTTAATGACAATATTTACTTAAAGGTTGTTATAAAGGGAACTAGCGGTAATCCAAAAGAAGATCTTTCTGGATTCCTATCAAATTATTCTGACAAGAATCATCCTATATATTATTTGTTGAAGAATGAAGATGCTATAAGTCTTATTGATAGATTTAATTTTATAGAGAATATTTCACAAAAAAGTAATATTATCGATAATTCTCAAATTCGATATTATACTTTTTACATGGTTTTTAATCCATATGGAGATTTTATAAAAATTTTAGCCCTCTCAGAATCTCATCCTTCTTTTCCACATAATTCTTTTATATATCATACAAAAGAGGATTTATCTGAAGGGACTAATAAAGATGGTAAAAAACTTGATGGAATAAGCTATATTCATTTTATTTTACCTACCATATATGAAAATACTGGTCTTCCTTCTGCATTAGCCAATACAACTTCCACTGCCTATTTTATAAAATTTTCATTAAAATCTTCAGAAGAGGATACCTCTATAATGAATTTCCCAAATGAAATGAATATTATTAATAATACTAATAATGAACCAAATAAGACTGATAATATTTCTTCAGGTATTCAAGAAGTTATAAACCAAGCTAAAACAGACGAAAAAGCTCAAATTTATGATATTTATTATAACACTTGTCCAAATAGTTCTTATATCTCATTTAATCTTACAGATTTAATCATCCCGGAAAATAATGAAAACCTTTTAAGTTCAGAATTTGGAAGTGCAATAGTAACACCAGATGGTTATATTGCTATTCAGGTTTATTATTATGAAAAAGGATATATATTATATGATGCAATTTATAAGATTTCTTTTTTAGATAAAAAGAATAGAGTCGTACTTAATAGTTATAAAAAGTTATTTAATGAAAAGGTTGAAAATGGTGTACAAAAAATAACTCTTTCTTCAGTAGATACTTGTATTGGTGGCTGTGAAGGAAATTTTATTTTTTACATAAGATATCTTGAGAAATTACCAACACCTACTGCCAAATTGATTATAAAAAATGAAAAGGGAGAAGAAGTAATTGTAAGAATTATGAAAGTAAAGGATATTCTTACAACTGAAAATATGGTTGTAGGCGAAAATGGCAGTATTTATGGTTTTTCAAAGGTTAAAGATAAAATATACTTTTTTTATTATGCTTCAGAAGTTGCTATAAGCAAAGCTAAGACTCAAAATTAGCATGCAAAATAAAATTGGTAGTAGATTATTTTTAATTTAATTTTTGATTAAGTATAAATAGTAAATAAAAAAAGATGATAGACAATAATAAAAAAGAACAAAAAAAAATTAAAAAAATATAAGAAAAATAGAAAAAATGAAAAATGGAAAAAATAGTAAAACGAAAAGCATGGGATTCCAAAATCAAAATATTATATTGTAAAAATATTTTGAAAAGACAAATAATATAAAGAAGGTGATAATTTGAAACTTTTAAGTTTTCAAAAGATTTCTGATTTAGAAAGATATCTTATAGATGATCTTGATTATAAGGCAATAATTTTAATGGAAAATGCTGCAAATTCAATTGCGAATATTTTAATTGATATTATAAAAAATAAAAAAATAGATTTTGAACCATTCTGGCTAAATAAAGATCTTCAAATAAAAATAGATTATGCACTTGCAAGATTTAATAAAAAAGATGAAATTACCTTTTTAGTCGGAAGTGGAAATAATGGAGGGGATGCACTTGCTGTTGCAAGAAAAATCTTTTTAAGAGAAAATTATAAAATAAATATATTGTTTTTTGGTGAAGGAAAAAGTGAGTTAAGAATTTATCAGGAAAAACTTTTAAAATCATTAAATTTACAAAAGCAGTTATTAAATAATTTAGATGAAGAAAAAGATAAAAGTATCTATAAAGACAATCTTATTCATGAAGGATCAAACTTAAAAAAAATCAACTTTATTCAAATTGAAGATGATCTTATTCAATCTATTTTAAGTGAAAAAATCGAAATAAGTAAAGATATTGAAGATGCTTTAAATGCACCTTTGTTAATTGATGGAATTACGGGCATTGGATTAAAATCTCCATTAGATGAAAAGTTAAAAAGAAGAATAGAATTTATTGAAAGATACAAGCAAAAAGATTCTATAGTTATTTCGATTGATCTACCAACAGGTTGCACTAAAAATAGTGAAAAGGTATTAAATGCTGATATAACCTTGATGCTACAATGGGCAAAACTAGAGTTTTTTTTAGTTGAAAATAGAAAATATTCTCTTACCTATAAGATTCTTGAATGCGATATGGCTGATTGCAATTATTTAGAAAATTTAAAATCTTTAAAAAATAAAGACGAGAATAAGGGGAAATATAATAATAATAATTTTAAGAATAATAATTTTAAGAATACTTTTGAGAAAAATATAGAACTTATTCAATTTGATGATATTAAAAAAATATTAAAAAAAAGAGAATTTTATTCCAATAAAGGTAATTTTGGAAGAGTTTTTATAATATCAAACGCACCTTCAACACTTGGAGCTCCAATAATTGCATCAAAATCTGCAATTAAAACAGGTGCGGGATATGTTTATCTATGCTTAAAAAAAGAATATGAAGCAGATTGCAAATTTGCTTTACCTTATATTATAACACTACCTTATGATTATGATCCTTTTAATTCTGATTTTGAAAGAGTATTAAATAATAATTCGAAAGAATTTAAAGATACTGTGTTAATAGGAAGCGGTTTTGGGTTAAACGAAGAACTTTTTTTCAAAATATTAACTAAGCTAATTGATAAAAAAATAAATATTTTAATAGATGGCGATGGATTAAACATTATTTCAAAAAATTTTAAAATTTATTTTGATTTAGCAAAAAATAGAAATTCAAAAATAGTATTTACTCCTCATAAAAAAGAGTTTGAAAGATTATTTGAATCATTTTATCTTATTTTTAATTATGAAGAAAAAGATCAGTTATCTTTTTTAGAAAAAGGTAATTTATTTTTCGAATCTAAAATTATAGATGGTCTTTTAATGAAAGATTATATAAGTTATTTTATAAGTGAAAAAAATATATATTGCAATAATGGTTGTTACTCGGGTTTTTCAAAAGCAGGAACTGGTGATTTTATCTCTGGGGTTTTTGCTGCACTTTTATCTAACTATGATATAGATACTGCAGCCATGATTTTACTTGCTTTACAGGATAGACTTGCCCTTGATTTATCAAATAAAAATATTGCGATTCAATCAGTTATATCAGAAGATTTAATAGATCAACTTTGTCAATCTTTATTTAATCTATATTAGAAAGTTTTACAAAAATTAATTTTTTGAAATAACAATTATATTAGTAAAATATTAAATCTACTTATATGATTATTAACATTAAAATTAACATAGAAAACCAGTAAAAAAATTTTTATTTTAAGAGGAAGGTATGTCTGATCATTTTAAGTACTTTTTGAAACCTGAAGAAAGAAGATCAAATAAGATAAAAAAAACACCAACTCGAAAATGGAATGTTATTTTAACATTATCTAATGTTGCACTTCTTGTTTTGATTTTTTTTCTTGTATATAAACCTGCTATTGAAAGATTGAATAAAGAAAATAAAGTTTATTTAAATGATTTTTCAATTGAAATAGATTATGAAATGACTGAAAATAATATTTTTGTAAATTTATACATTTTTAATGAGAATATTCCAAACTATTTTGATTTTTCAAAACTATCCTGTAGCCTTGTTTTTATTGATAGTGAAGAAATTTATCCTTTAAATACAAGAAAAGATAAACAATTAATAAATAAAAATAATGGTTTGCATTATATTTTATCTTTTTCCTTAAAAGAAAAAAGAAATATAGGGTTTTTTATTAGACTAAAATATGAAAATAAAATAATCTATGAATCAAAAACAATTAAAAGAACAAACTAATAAAATTAATTTTGTATAATTAAACAATAGAATTTTGTAAAATTTAAAAAACTAGGATAAAAAGTTTATAAAACTAAAAGAAAAGATAATAAGAAAAGATAAAAAAGAAAAATAAGAAAAATAAGATAAATAAGATAAATAAGTTAAATAAGTTAAATAAGTTAAATAAGTTAAATAAGGTCATAAAGATAAATGAGCACAAAAAAAACAGTAAAATATATTTTTAGTTCATCTTCTGGAATTTTTATATCTAGAATTTTCGGGCTTCTTAGAGATACATTTGTAACCCATTTTTTTAAACCTTCAACACAGGATATTTTTAATGCAGCATTTAAGGTGCCAAATACATTTCGCTCAATATTTGCTGAAGGGGCTATGACAAATTCTTATATACCTATTTTAAAAAGCATTTCTGATAAAAAAGAACAGGAAGAGTTTCAATCAAACTTTTTTACCGTATTTATTTTGTTACTTTTGGTTATGACTGTTATTTTAATAATATTTGTTCCTTTTTTTATGCCTTATCTTGTTAAAGGATTCGATAAATTTTCACCGACCAAAATTACAAGTACAATTTATCTATCTCGATATTTTTTTACCTATCTTTTTATAATATCTTTGGTTTCCTTTTTTTCATCTTCGATGAATGCAATTTTTAAATTTTTTATTCCTTCAATTTCACAATCTGTTTTCAATTTTGTCTTTATAGTTGTCATTGTTTATTTTGCTATAATTAAAAAAATCAGTCTTGAATTATTTATCTATGCAGTTGTATTGGGTGGAATTTTCCAGCTTCTTTTTGTTCTATTTTTTTCATATAGATATGGTATTAAAATCAGATTTAAATGGCCAAAGAAGTGGAATCATATTTTTGAGGTTTTTAAGTTAATGGGACCTTCTTTAATTACTTCAGCAACATATCAGGTAAATATATTTATCTCGACCTATTTTCTGTCTATGTTTGATGGAGGACAAACATATCATTATCTTGCACAAAGGCTTTTTCAATTACCTATTGGACTTTTAGCAGTAGCAATGGCTCAGGTTTTTCTACCATCTTTTTCTGAACTTGTTCAAAAAAATGATAAAGAATTGATTAATAGTACATTAAGAAAATCATTACAGCTATCTTTTTTATTTACAATCCCAATATCGGGTCTTATGATAGGCTTAGCAAGACCATTGGTTCAGATCATTTTTTATCATGGTGCATTTAGCTTAAATGATGTTAGAATTACATCAATTATTTTTTCATACTACATGCCTGGTATAATTTTTATAACTTCTTCAAATATGTTTACTTCATTATTTTATGCTAATAGGATATGGAAATCTCAGGTAATTGTTTCATCTATTTCTATTCTGCTTTTTTTCCTTTATATTAAAATCTTCACTCCTATTTTTGGAATAAATGCTATAGCAGTTGCAAATACCTTAAATACTTTTACCCAACTACTTATGCTTTTTTTACTTGCGAAGTTGATATTAAAAATTTCAGTTGGTAAAGAAAACCTGATTTTTGCCTTAAAAACGATCTTTTTAACTTCGATTCTTACTTTATTACTTTTATACTTAAATAGATTTATTGGATTTTCAAAAACATCATTTTCTTTAGACTTTTTTATTATTCTTTTAGAGTTAGTCTCATTTTTTATAATGTTTTGTATACTATTTTATTTAGGTTCGAAAATCTTAAGAATTGAGTTTTTAAGCGAAATATTAAATTCCTTTATTAAAAAGATAAAAAAATAAAAGGAAAATTTAAATAAAATAAAAAATAAAAGTGGAGAAATAGAAATAAATAAAAAATAATAAATAAAAAAATAAAAGAAAAAAAAATAAAAAAATAAAAAAATAAAAAAATAAATAAAATTAAATATAAAAAAGAAATTAAAAAATTAAAAATATAAAATTATTGAAAATAAAAATAAAAAAATAAAATTAAGAATAAAAATATAAAAAATACAAAAAATATAAAAAAGTAAGGTATTTGAAGATGATATATTTTGATAATGCTGCCACGACAAAACCTTTGGATATTGCAATAAAAAAATTTGATGAAACTACAAATCAACTTTATGCAAATCCATCATCTTTACATATTGAAGGGAAAAAATCAAAGAAAATAATTGAGGATGCTAAGCAAGATTTTAATAAAATAATAAATGCTAAAATTGGTCAGGTAATATTTACTTCAAGTGCTACATTATCAAATAATATTGCTATCTCAGGTATGATTCAATATTTAAAAGGTAAGATTAAAAATCGAAAGTTAAAAATTTTATACAGTGAAGCAGACCATCCTTCGATTGTAGAAACGGTAAAAGCCCAAAGAGATGTGGAATTGATATCTATTAAATTTGATAAATTATATAAATATCTAATTGAAAATAAAGATATTGAAGAATATATTCTCTCAATTTACTATGAAAATATTACTCAATTTAAACCTGATTTATTGATCTTACAATGGGTAAATAATGAAAATGGACTTATATTACCCATAGAAAAGATAACTAAATTTGTAAAAGAAAATGTTCAAGATATTTTAATACATTTAGATGCGGTTCAGGGATTTTTAAAAATTCCTTTTTTTGGTTTTAATAATGTCGATACAATGTCATTTTCTGCCCATAAATTTGGAGGTTTAAAAGGTACTTCTATTTTATATATCAAGGAACCTGGTAAAATAATACCTATCATTTTTGGTGGTGGGCAGATGGAAGGTATTTTCCCTTCAACTGAAAATGTTGGTTCAATATCATCAACAATTGCAGTTATTAATGATCTTTTCCCCAAAATTCAAAAAAATTATCGAGATAATTTGATCAAAAAAGAATATTTAATATGGTCGATAAAAAAAGATGAATTGTTAAGTAAAAGTTTATTTGTATTTTCCAATAAAAATTTTATCGAAGATGATATTTCAAATTCTAATATTGATAATATTTCAGAAATTTCCTTTAAAGAATTTATTATAGAAAAACTTAATATAGAAAAACTTAAAGATAAAAATATTTTTTCTTTTTCTCCATATATAATGAAAATCTACAATGATAAAATTCCAGCAGCAGTTTTACAAAACATTTTAAGTGATGAAGGGATAATGGTATCCATAGGCTCTGCATGTTCATCAAATAGAAAGAAAATGGTTACTGATACAAAATTATACGGATTACCTTCAAACATTTCAGATAAAGGGATAAGAGTAAGTTTTTTTATTAATGAAACAAAAGAAGATATTGATCAATTTATAGATAAAATGAAACAAATTATTAAAAAATATAAAAACTGGTAAGTATTTTTCTAATTTTTTTATATACGATTTTTTTCATTATTTGAAATATTTCTTAATTTTATATATTTTATAATTTTTTGATATATTTTTTTAGATTACATTTTAACTTAATTCTTTATTCAATTGTTATGTGGAACTTTTGATTTAAAAAGAAGAATCTTTGTCTTAATTTTCTGCTTCTAAGCGCGGTATTGACATCATATTTTATTGGACTTGCGAGCAGAGTAACAAGTTTTGCCATTTCATATTGAGAAAGATTTGAAATATCTTTTTTATAATAATAATATGAAGCAGTTCCAACTCCATATATTCCTTTTCCAAATTCTATATAGTTCAAATAAAGTTCTAAAATCCTTTTTTTTGGAATAATTAAATCTATTTCCAATGCAGCTATTATTTCAAGGTATTTTCTAAGGTATGTTCTATCAGGAGTAAGAAAAAGAGTTCTTGCAAGTTGCATCGTTATTGTGCTTGCACCTGAGATTATTTTATTGAATTTTTTATTTGTTTGATATGCCTCTTTCAAAGATTCAAAATCTATGCCATTATGTTTATAAAAGTTTCCATCTTCAATGTAAATTATCATTCTTTGAAATATCTTTGGTATTCTGTATATTGGGATGAATTTTATAGGTTTAGTTTTATATTGATAAAATATGCTTCTATATATCATTAAAGATGTTATAGGAGGATTTACTTTGATATAAATTAATGACAAAATGCCTATTGTAAAAATATAAATAAGATGCAAAAGTATAATAATAAAGAAGATAAATAAGAATATTTTCTTTGCTTTTTTCATATATTAGATATTATTAATTTTTCTGGTAATTAGAAATAATAAGCAATGATATAGGTTTTTAATCTTTATATTTTTTCTTTTTTTGAAACATATAAAAAATAACAGGATAGTAAAGAAATAATAAATAAAAATATAAAATCTGAAATATTAAATAATTTTTTCAAGACATTATCATTATGAGTAGTATCTTAAAACTTTTTATTGCTTTTAATTAATAAGATTTGCTTGCGGGCATTATTATGAAATCTTTAGATTTTAAAAAATTAGACTCATCTTCTATTATTATCTTTGCTTGTCTTTCTATCATATATATCATGGCATCGTAAGTAGCTGTAGGCTTGCTTCAGCATTGACCTTCATCAAATGCAAAAAAGATAACTGTTCTAGTTTTTTTGTTTAAGATGGAATTGCTAACTATTAATAATATTTATAATATTTTTCAAATTAAAAATTAAAAGTTGCAATAAATAAATTAAATGATAAAAGTAAACTACATATAAGAAAATGATTATTAGGAGGCTTTATGAGTTCTACTGTTACCGTCGTTATAGATGGTAAAAAAGTCGAAGTTCCAATGGGTTGTAATATTATAGAAGCTGCTTCAAAAGCAGGGATTGAGATTCCAAGACTTTGTTATCATAAGGATCTTTCACCAACTGGTAATTGCGGTGTATGTATTGTTGAAGTAAAGGGTCAAAAAGGTTATAAAAGATCATGTACTACTCCAGTTACAAATAATATGGAAGTCATTACAAAAAGTAAAGAAATTATAGATGCAAGAAAAACAGTTGTAGAGTTAATTCTGGCAAATCATCCTGATGATTGTTTAACATGTGTTAAAAATGGATATTGTGAATTACAATCTCTTGCTAAACAACTTGGTATAGATAGAACCAAGATTAGTAAAATATTAAATAGAAAACCGATTGATGACTCTTCTGTATCAATAATTAGAGAGCCTGACAAATGTATTTTATGTGGCAGATGTTTAAGAGCATGTCAGGATGTGCAGAGTGTTTTTGCAATTGAAGCGATGGGTAGAGGTTTTGAAACTGAAATAACAACTCCATCAGGTAAAATGGCTGAATCTGTTTGTATTAATTGTGGTCAATGTATTTCTGTATGCCCAACAGGTGCTTTGCATGAAGCAATTGAAATTGATAAAGTATGGGATGCTATAAATGATCCCGATAAAGTTGTTATAGTTCAGGAAGCACCAGCAATAAGAGTATCACTTGCTGAAGAATTTGATTTACCACCTGGAACAAATATGGTTGGTAAGATGTATAATGCTCTTAAAATGCTTGGTTTTGATTATGTTTTTGATACAAACTTTACAGCCGATTTAACGATTATGGAAGAAGGTAGTGAATTTATAGAAAGATTACATAAAAATGGTCCATTCCCCTTAATAACTTCCTGTTCACCAGGTTGGATAAAATTTATGGAGACATTTTATCCCGAACTTGTTGAAGGAATATCTTCATGTAAATCACCACAGCAGATGTTTGGTGCTCTTTCAAAAACTTATTTTGCAAAGGCATATAATATTGATCCTGCAAAAATTGTAACAGTTTCAATTATGCCATGTACAGCAAAAAAATTTGAAGCAAGAAGACCAGAAATGCGATCAAGTGGTTTTCAGGATGTAGATTATGTTTTAACAACACGAGAACTTGTCCAGATGATAAAACAGGTTGGTATAAATCTTGCTGCTATTGATGATGCACAACCCGATGATTTAATGGGTGCATATACAGGTGCTGCAACAATTTTTGGTACTACTGGTGGAGTAATGGAAGCAGCATTAAGAACAGCATACGAACTTGTGACAGGCAAGGCTTTGGAATCCTGTGATATCAAAGAAGCAAGAGGTTTTGAAGGTGTTAAAGAGTTTAAGGTTGATGTCGCAGGAACAACTTTAAGTTGTGCTGTTGCTCATGGTCTTGCTAATGCTAGAAAAGTGTTAGATAAAGTTGTAGAAGCTAAAAGAAATGGTATACCTTCACCATATCATTTTATTGAAATTATGGCATGTCCTGGTGGTTGCGTTGGCGGTGGTGGACAACCTTATGGTTCTACTCTGGCAAGAAGAATGGAAAGAGCTAAGGGACTTTATGATGAAGATGGTGGCATGAAATTAAGAAAATCTCATGAAAATCCAATGATAGATAAAATTTATAAAGATTTTCTTGAAAAACCTTTGTCTCATAAATCTCATGAATTACTTCATACTCACTATGTAAAAAGAGATTCTTTATTATAGTTGGAGGCAAAAATGGATAAAACAATACTTGAAAAATATGCCCCAGATCCTGAAAACCTTCTTTTTATTCTTCATGATATTCAGGATTCAAAGACAGATCATTATTTATCATTTAATGATTTACAACAAGTCGCTAAATATTTAAATTTACCAGTATCTAAAGTTCAGGGAGTTGCGACATTTTATTCGATGTATAGTTTAGAACCAAGAGGAAAATATATAATTAGAGTATGTGAGTCGGCTCCATGCCATGTTATGGGTGCTCTGGATATATTAAAAGAATTTAAAGAAGTTCTTGGCCTAGAAGAAATTGGTATGACAACTAAAGATAAACTTTTTACATTAGAAACAAGTGCTTGTCTAGGTGTATGTGGAGTTGCTCCAGCTTGTATGATTAACGATGTTGTCTATGGGAATCTCACAAAAGAAAAAATTAGACAGATAATAAATGACCTTCGAAAAGGAGGCTCAAATGTTTAGAACACATCTTCTATTTGTAATAGATCAAAATACTATTGATGCTGGAGCTTATGCTGTAAAATACGAATTTGAAAAAGAAGTTAAAGCAGCAGGTCTTGAACAGGAAATTAAAATTTCTGAGACTGGTTCTGTAAATTTAATAGGTAAAGGGGTAATTATTCTGGTATTTCCTGATTCAATTTTATACACAAATGTTTCTGTTAATGATGTAAAAGAGATAGTAAATGAACATTTAATGAAGGGAAGACCAGTTAAAAGACTTGTTTTATCCGAAACTTTTGAAATTCCAAACATAACTGTAAGTGTTGCAAGAGAAACCTTAAAAAAGCAAAATAGAATTGTTCTCGAAAGAGCAGGTGTTATTAATCCTGATTCTATTGAAGAATATATAGCTACTATGGGTTATGAAGCTTTAGGTAAGGTTTTAACGACAATGAAACCTACTGATGTAGTTGAAGAAGTAAAAAAATCTGGTTTAAGAGGAAGGGGTGGTGCAGGTTTCCCAACAGGTCTTAAGTGGAGTTTCACAGCACCTTTAAGTGGTGAAAAATACGTAGTTTGTAATGCTGATGAGGGCGAGCCTGGAACTTTTAAAGATAGACTTATTCTTGAAGGTGATCCTCACAAACTAATAGAAGGCATGGCTATATGTGGATATGCTGTTGGCGCAAATAAAGGTTATGTTTATATTAGAGGTGAATATACCCTTTCCATACAAAGACTTGCAAAAGCGATATCTGATGCTAAAGAATATGGTTTTCTTGGGAATAATATTTTTGGTACTGATTTTTCTTTTGATATTGAAATTAGAAAAGGTGCAGGTGCATATGTCTGTGGAGAAGAAACTGCATTAATAGAATCGATGGAAGGTAAACGTGGTCATCCAAGAGCAAAACCACCTTTCCCTGGTCAGGTTGGGTTTAGAAACAAACCGACTGTAGTAAATAATGTTGAAACTTTATCTAATGTCCCAAATATTTTACTTAATGGGGCAGATTGGTATAGATCATTTGGTACTAAAAATGCACCTGGTACAAAAGTATATACTATATTAGGCAAGGTTAATCATCCAGGACTTATAGAAGTTCCAATGGGTATAACTTTAAGACAGATAATAAATGAATATGCAGGTGGCATGGCTCCTGGCTCAAAGTTTAAGGCTGCTCAAATCGGAGGTTCAGCTGGAGCTTTGATATCTGAAGAGATGCTTGATACTCCTCTTGATTATGATTCTCTTGGACAATGGGCAGCGGTTCTCGGTTCTGGAGCAATACTTATTTTAGATGAAAAAACAGAAATACCTGATTTTCTAAGATCAGTTATGAAATTTTTTGCACATGAATCATGTGGAAAATGCTCTCCATGTAGAATTGGTACAAAAATTCTTTTAAACAGATCAATTGAGCTATATAAAAGAAGACTAACTGAAGATGAATGGCTCGATTGTATTAAAATTGCAAAAACCATGGAAAAAGCTTCTTTTTGCGCACTTGGTCAATCATTGATTCTCCCAATATCTTCAGCAGATAAATATTTCAAAGAAGAATTGAAAGATTATTTTGCATAGTTAGATAAAAAAAATCTATTTCAAACTGCCAGTAAAACTTATAATATAAGGGTTATCTCTTAAATTAGAGGTAACCCTTTTTAAATTTGCTATTTTCAAAAAAGTTTTTATAAAAAATACCTTAATACATTTTTGAAATAGTTTTTTTTTATTTGCCAAGAAGTCCTACAAGATTATATTTCCCAAAAATATTAACCATTATAAGAGAGATAACAGCCATAATTTTTATTAGAATATCAAGAGATGGTCCCACTGTGTCTTTCAATGGATCTCCCACTGTGTCTCCGATAACTGCCGCTGAATGAGCTAGCGATCCTTTACCTCCAAATCTACCCTGTTCAATATATTTTTTAGCATTATCCCATGCTCCACCAGAATTTGCTGTAAAAATTGCAAGCATAATACTACTTAAAGTAGTTCCTATTAGAAGACCACCAACAAATTTTGCACCAAAAATAAAACCGGTAACAAGAGGAGTTAAGACAGATATAAAAGCTGGAATTTTCATTTGATTTATAGCACCTGCTGATGAAATTTTAATACATCTTTTATAATCTGGCTTTGCTTCACCACTTAAAATTTTAGGATTTTCTTTAAACTGCCTTCTAACTTCCTGAACCATCTGTTTAGCTGCTTTAGCGACAGCTTCTATAAGAATTCCAGAAAAGAGATAAGGAAGTGCAGCTCCAATTATAGCCCCTGCAAGACTGAAAGTATCCATAAGATTTATTATAAGTGAATACCCTGTAGTATGTCCAGGACCAGCCTGTGTATAAAGATATGATGCAAATAAAGATAAAGCAGCTAAAGCAGCAGAACCTATTGCAAAACCTTTTCCTATTGCTGCAGTTGTGTTACCTACAGAATCAAGATGATCTGTAATTTCTCGAACTTCAGGTTCCAATTTTGACATTTCACTTATTCCACCAGCATTATCTGCTATAGGACCATATGTATCAACGCTTACAGTTGCTGAAACAGCAGAAAGCATCCCTATAGCAGCCATTGCCACACCATAAAGACCTCCAACAAAATCAGCTAAAATTATACTGAATCCAAGAACAATTACAGGCAAAATAGTGCTTTTCATTCCCAGTGCAAGCCCACTTGTTATAGTTAATGATGCTCCTTCGTTTGATGAAGAAGAAATATTTTTTGTTGGATTATAATCATAACTGGTATAGTATTCCGCAAGTATTCCAATTATTATTCCCGCTAATATTCCTATAACAGAAGAAACCCATGGAGAAATAAATCCCATCCTGAAACCCAAAAGTCCGAAATTCTCATTTTTAAAGTAAAAAATTGTAAATATTAATGTAAAAAATATTGTGCAACCTTCAGAAACCCATGTTGAAAAATTAAGTGCCTTATGAGGATTTTTTATTTTTTTTCTTATCAAAAGCGATGCTATGCCAATAACACATGAGAGAATCCCAATGGCTGAAAATAAAATTGGATATTCCAATAGCTTTTTGGTCAAGTTATAAGTTATTGCGTTTTCTAGACTTTTAGAGGTATAAAAAATGTATGAAGCAAGAACAATACTTGATATAATGGCTCCCACGTAACTTTCAAGTAAATCAGCTCCAAGTCCCGCAACATCACCCACATTGTCTCCTACATTATCTGCAATTGTTGCAGGATTTCTAGGATCATCTTCTGGAATATGAGCTTCAGTTTTACCAACTAGATCCGCGCCCATATCAGCTGCTTTTGTATATATTCCTCCACCAACTCTATCGAACATAGCTATTATAGAGCAACCTAAAGCATATCCCGAAACAGACATTGTGAAAGGTATGAAATTGATACCTATCCAGTTTGTAATTATTGTTAAATTTATTTCTTCAAGTTGACCTAGTATTTTCCCAAAAATAAGATATACAAGTCCAAGTCCTAAAAGTGCAAAACCACCAACTGATAACCCCATGACCGATCCACCCTGGAAAGCAACTTTTAAGGTATCGCCTAAAGATTTTGTGGTTCTTGCTGTATTAGATACCCTGACATTTGCAATAACTGCAATACGCATACCAATCCAGCCCGCACTACTACTCATTATAGCTCCGATTAAAAAAGCAACACCAGTATACCATGAAACTAATATACCAAGTATAACTGCAATGATTATGGCTATTTTGAATATAACAGAATATTCATGTCTTATAAAAGCATCAGCTCCCTCCTCGATTGCTGCTGCAATCTCATTCATTATAGGAAGTCCGCTTTCTTTTCTTTTTACAGCTAAAAAGTTTCCTACAGCAAATGTTAAAGAGGTGATAACTGCTAAAAATACTACTCCTAACATATTTTTCTCCTTTTTTAAAAAATCTGAGCAGATCTACCCCAATCATAATGATTTCTTCTCAAGTCCTCTTTTGATGGCATTTTATAAAAGATTATATTTTCGTTATCTCCAATATATATTCCATCTTCTATTATTTGATATGAGAATTTATCTACATTGGATCTTTCTACTATTTTAAATTTTTTATCTTTGTTAAATAAAACTTCATTAATACAATTATGAAGATGCTCGATATTTGTATCATATAAAGGTCCAACACTTCCCGTATCTTCAGAATGAAAATTCAATGTTTTAATATCTGCAAACGCAATTTTGGGCAAAAATGTTTTAGAATTATAATCTGTCATAATCTTAATATAGTCTATTGGATTAAGTATTGTAGTTATTAATGGCCTCGTTGGACATAGTTCTTGATAAATATAAAATTTTTTATTAAAATTATTTTTATTAATATCTTGTTTTTTAAGTTCCAATGTTCTTCCATCCTTAGTCGTAAGAAATATGGATTTCATAGAATTAATAGGAACCTTTTCCAATGTCCTATAAATTGATAGATAAACAGAATGCTTTGGTTCATTATTTGATTTTATTTTGCATTTTTCTTTTGCATATTGCCAATCAAAATCTTCTGAGCATTCTGGTTCAATTTCTATAAAAATATTATTTTCATAAGAGCCTTTTTTGGAACCAGTTGCAAGATAACTGCCGAAAGATGAAGGTTCTAACATTGATGCTATCAATGATTCTATAGGAAAAATTGTAAGGTAATAGTAAATAGACATATAAATTACCTCCTTCTTGATAATAGTATAATATAATATAGAAAATATTCATTTGACTTTGGGAAGAAAAATTATCATATTATGAG